>Ga0272442_10000147_pt1 | contig 117248 bp, 117 predicted proteins | sample SSMForm2O_FD_200262 | JGI IMG/M metagenome (GOLD analysis project Ga0272442, IMG submission 200262) | Marine sediment archaeal communities from Little Sippewissett salt marsh, Falmouth, MA, United States - SSM-Form-2O | ecosystem: Environmental > Aquatic > Marine > Wetlands > Sediment ...
GGTTTCCGTAGATTGCAGCCGAAGATGCGGCTACCACCTTTCGCACGCCGGCATCCCGTGCAGCGATCAGGACGTTGAGCGTACCGGTCATATTCACGGTATGATTTGCGAGAGGGTCGTCGATTGATCCGGGCACGGATACAAAGGCCGCCTGGTGGAATACTCCGTCCGCACCGCAAAACGTATCCTGCAGGAATGCGAGATCCGTGATGCTCCCCTTCCGGAAGACTGTATTGGGATACTCCTGCCGAATTACCTCTATCCTCTCCATCCTGCCGGAAGAGAGGTCGTCGACGACCACCACATCGTGACCTTCCCCGAACAATCCCTCGCAGAGATGCGACCCGATGAAGCCCGCTCCGCCGGTGACGATATAGTTCACGGCCGCTCCACCCGGTTCTCATCCCTAAATATATCCATCTTCACACTCGTTTTTCTCACGTCGCCATATCCTGATCGATCGCTCCCGCCTCTCACCAGGATCACTAACGGTATCGTCTCCGGGTTCTCGTTCCCAAAGGTACTTGCCTTCACCGCTGCTTCTCCCGGTCATATTCATAGGTCGCCTGTTTCATACCACGTCCCCATCTCTCCCCATGAACTCACGTCGCCTTCTCCCTCTCCCAGTCGTCCTCCCGGCGTTCGATATCGTCCTCGCCCACGTAGGTGCCGGTCTGCACCTCGATTATCTCGAGCGTCTCATCTCCGTTATTGGCGAGCCGGTGCCATACCAGGGCCGGGACAAAGGTGCTCTCGCCGGGCTGCAGCACGAGCTCTTTATCGCCGACAGTCACGTGGGCGGTCCCCTCGACGACGACCCAGTGCTCGCTCCGGTGGTGATGCCGCTGCAGGGAGAGACGCCTGCCGGGAAGGACGCTGATCCGCTTTATCTTGTATTTTTCGGCCGGTTCGAGTACCGTGAACGAGCCCCACGGACGGTGGACAGTGGAATGGAACGCTGCCCGTTCGTCTCCCTTCTGTCTGAGGGAGTCGACCAGGGTCTTGACGTCCTCTGTATGGTCCCGGGACGCCACCAGGACGGCGTCGTCGGTGGCGATGACCGCCATGTTGGAAACACCTGCGGTGAGGACGAGCTGGTCGCCGATGACCAGGTTGTTATGGGAATCATGGCCGAGATACTCGCCTTTCACCGCGTTGGCATTGCCGTTTTTCGGAAAAACCGAGTACAGGGCGTCGAAGGTCCCGAGATCGCTCCATGCGCAGTCGAGAGGGACGACCGCTGCCTTCTTTGTCTTCTGCATGATCCCGTAATCGATCGAGATGGACTCGACCTTTTTGTAAGCCTCGTCAGCCGGTGACCGGAAGGCCTCCGCGATCCCGGGTGCAAGAGCTGCACATTCCGGGAAGAAGAGCGATGTGTTCAGGAGGAACATGCCCGAGTTCCAGAGATAGCCCTGCTCAACATACGTCTGTGCGGTCTCCGGGCCGGGCTTCTCGGTAAATGTATCCACCTTGAACCCTGCCCCATTCCCAATTGCCGGTCCCGGCTTGATGTAGCCGTAGCCCTCGTGGGCCGATCTCGCCTTGATACCGAAGAGCACCAGGTAGTCACCGGCGAGAGCCCGGGCGTTAGAGAACGCCTCCCTGTACTGCTCACCGGCATCGATGAGATGGTCTGAAGGGAGGACCGAGACATCGCTCGCCCCACAATCCTTCTCGATCACCTGGAGTCCGTAATAGATGGCAGGGAGCGTGTTCTTCCCGCTGGGCTCGACGATCACGTTCGCATCCACTCCTGCACCGTCGATCTGGTCCCGCACCAGGAACCGGTGGCGATCCGAGGTGATCACATATATCCCGTCCGGATCCGAGAAGGGGAGGGCCCGCTTTAATGTCTTCTGGAAGAGCGATTCCCCGGAAAAAAGGTCGAGGAACTGTTTCGGATAATATTCGCGGCTCAATGGAAAGAGCCTGGTGCCGGAACCCCCGGCCAGTATGAGTGTCTTCATGAAATCCCGGCCCTGTTTTGTCAATAGGATATTTACATCATATATGAAGAGGTTTTTGGGAATCCGGGTGTTTGAACGAGCAAAGGATGCCTCCCTGCAGACACGGCATTAAAATACCCAATAATTATCAGGGACGGTGCCGAATACCCATTCATATGGTCTCTCTCGCCGATATACGGGATGCCGCGGCAGTCATAAAGGATCACGTGATACGAACGCCGCTGGTCTACTCGCCCACCTTCTCCGAACTCACTGGCGCAGAGGTCTATCTCAAGCTCGAAGCACTTCAGAAGGCAGGGTCGTTCAAGGTCCGGGGGGCATCGAACCGAATCATCTCCGGTCGACAGGGGATCGGGGAGAGAGGTGTCGTCGCCGCCTCTGCAGGGAACCATGCACAGGGCGTGGCGGTCGCCGGGGGCATGGCCGGCGTCCCGGTCACCATCGTGATGCCTGAATGGGTCTCCCTCTCCAAGCAGGAGGCGACGATAGGGTACGGTGCCCGCGTCATCCTGAAGGGAGAGACACTGGAAGAGAGCATCCAGCATGCACGCGGCCTTGCCAAGAGTGAGGGCTACACCTTCATCCACCCGTACGACGACCCCGCAGTCATCGCAGGGCAGGGGACCGTCGGACTCGAGATCATGGAAGACCTGCCCGAAACAGACCACATCATCGTTCCGGTGGGTGGCGGCGGACTGATCGCCGGTATCGCCACGGCTGCGAAGGGGATCAGGCCATCGGTGCAGATCACAGGGGTACAGGCCGTCGCATGCCCATCAGCCGTCGAGGCACTCCGGGAGGGGCGACCGGCAACCGTGGACTCAGGGGCCACTATCGCCGACGGCATCCGGGTGAAACGGACCGGCGATATCGCCTTCCCCATCATCAGGGACCTCGTCTCCCGGGTTGTGCTGGTGGACGAGGAAGAGACGCAAAAGGCGGTGATGCTTCTTTTGGAACGGAAAAAGATCCTCTCCGAGGGAGCCGGGGCAGTGTCGCTTGCCGCCCTGCTGGAGGGCCTGGTTCCGGTCAGGAGAGGAGATAGGGTGGTGGCGGTGATCTCCGGTGGAAACGTGGATACATTCCTCCTGGAGCGCCTGCTACGCGTCGGGCTCTTCGAATCGGGCCGGATCATGCAGTGCTCGGTGATCCTCGAGGACGAATCGAAGACGCTGCCCGGACTGCTCACCCTGCTTGCGAAGGAAGGTGCCGTCGTCACCCGCCTGGACCCGGTCCGGGCAGAGCCGGGACTGCCCCTCCACCAGGTCAGGGTGGCGCTCGAGCTCGAGATCAGGGGGCCGGACCACCGGGAACGGATACTCGCCTCGCTTAAGAAGAAGGATTACCAGACTGTTCTTCCCGGTCCCCGGGCAGGTCAATCCTGAGCGAGCCCACGTGGAGGGATGCGACAGACCCGGCGTCAAACGGCGGTGACCGGAAGGTGATCGTGCCCCCGATTATATCCAGGTTCTCGACTATCCCGAGCGTGATAACCATCATCTCGGGATCGCAGAGAGCAATAATGAGATTGGACCAGTCCTCGTCTCGGAACGTCCCCGGCATCCGGCCATGTACCCCTATTCCGGCAAGGGAGAGGGTATGGGTGCACAGGTCCGAGAAATATCTCTCAAACTTCCTGGTGCGGTAGATACGCCTCCACCCCCTTCTCCGTTCCACCACCCGCTCCGAGACCGGAACCGTTCGTACCTCCATCCGTGGATGGCGGCGGAAGTTGACCGCGATCCCCTCCAGCTCGTGATCCGACTGGATCGCCACCAGCAGGTCGGGCTGCAGGAGATCGATCATGCGTATATGGAACTCCTGCGCCCCCGGCTCGACGACCCATCCCGGCGAGTCGATGATGAGATAGTCCGTCCCCTCCTCGGATGCCTTCTCCTTTAACCGGGCGGTTGCAACGAGGTGCTGGAGCATATGCCCGACAGGTGAGGTCGATCCCACGAACCGGAGGAAGACGGCGCCCGGGTCCTCCGGCGATTCGTCATATAAGGCAAGACCCACCGTGGTCGGGGGGCCTATCGAAGACTGTCCCGTATCGCAGTCCAGGTATCCGACCGTAGCCTCCTTCAATAGTTCCCGGGCGAGATACCTGCAAAATGTGCTCTTGCCCCGGTCGGTCGCCCCCATGACATATATCACCCTGCATGGACGGGCCGAGACAAAACGAAGGATATCTTCCCACTCTTCCAGCGCGGATATCTGTGCAGGCACTGATCAGGCGTTTTTGCCCCGGGCAGACATATAGGAATCGATCCGGACTCGATTGATCAGTCGCCGGACCGGTCCTTGGCGATGAAGAGGATGTTCTTACCGTCCCTGTACTCGTATCCGACCTCGTCCATGGTCTTCTTGATGAGGAAGACGCCGAGCCCGCCGACTTTTCGCTTCTCGACATCGTCGCAGAGATCGGGCGGTTCGACCGTCAGCGGGTTGAATGGTTGGCAATTGTCAATCAGGGCCACCGTGACCTGTTCTGGTGATACCGCCAGCTCGATCTCGATTCTGCCATCCTCCTCGCCGCAGCCGTGGAGGATGATGTTACTACAGGCCTCGTCAACGGCAAGCCCCACCTCGAAGATGTCCCTGTCAGCGACGCCAAGATCGAGAAGATGCTCCTCCACGAACTCCGCAATAAGTGGGAGATTCTCCCTTCGCGATTCCACGACGAGAACATGGCGCGATTTCATCCTTCCACCTTCAGGATCATGAGTGTCATGTCATCGAACTGGGCTGTCTCGCCAGAATGGGCTGATACGGCCCTGTTGATCTCCTCGATTATATCGTCCGGCGGGAGATTGATATTTTGCCTGACGAGCTCCGCAAGCCTCTCCTCGCCGAACTGTGAGTATCGGCTGTCTATCGCCTCCGTCACACCGTCGGTATAGAAGAGGAGGACGTCCCCTGGATAAAGATCCACGGACCGCTCCTCGTAATCTGCATCTGCAAGCGCCCCGAGCGCGATTCCCGTGGCCGGAAGGGGGATCGGATCGAACCCGGGCCTGAAGAGCAGGGGCGGGTTATGGCCGGCATTCACATAGGTCAGTCGCCGGGACTCCTGGTCGAGGATCGCAAAAAAGAGCGTCACGAACATTCCCGACCGGGAATCTGCGCTGATCGTTGCATTGGCTCCCTGTATGGCATCCCGGGCCGCATTGTGCCATTCGGCATTCGCCCGTACGACGGTGCGGGAGAGGGCCATGAAGAGGGCTGCAGGAACCCCTTTGTCCGATACATCGGCGATGATAAGGCCGATCTTCTTAGCAGGAAACGTGATGATGTCATAGAAGTCGCCTCCAACCTCCCTTGCCGGTATGCTGCAGGCAGCAAGCATGTACCGGGGAATGACGGGGATCTTTTCAGGCAGGAAACTGGTCTGTATATCGCGTGCGATCTGGAGTTCGGCATTCTTGCGTTCAAGTTCCTTGTGGTACCGGTCCCGTTCCCCCTGTGTCTCCCTCTCTTTTTCCAGGTTGGAGATGATGAAGGAGAAGATGAACATCCCGGCTGCATTGGCCGCGATCATGGGGACGGCTACATCTGATACGACCTCGACTGCCTGGGAGAGGGGGCGGCTGAGGAGGAGGACAAGCCCCATGTGCATGCCCTCGATGATGACGGCAAAAGAGACGGCGACGATGATCCCGGGAAACTTCCGTCCGGCCAGGAGCCAGACGATACCGGCAAGAAGACCGGCAAGGATCGTTGCGAGGGAGCACGGAACCATCGTGAACCCTCCCATTGTAATCCGGTACGATGCCCCGATCAGTCCGGAGATCAGGCCCACGAGAGGGCCGGCAACGAGGCCGGCCACCATCGGCCCGAGGTCACGAACATTGATCTGCGCACCGAGAACAGAGATCCCGCTCTCGGACCCGTAGATGGAGAGGATCCCGAAGAGGACGATAAGGAAGAGCTGGTTCTTCCAGGAAAACTGGCCGTCGGCCACCTCTGAAAAGTAACGCGTGCGTGTGATCAGGTATGCGAAGACCACGATCACGCACATCATCTGGAAAAGAACGATGAAGGTGGGAAGAAGTGACGGCAGCATGGAATCGCACGCTTACTTCGGTGCACTGAACGAAGATACGGCTTCTTCGGTAGTGCTGTATATCGTAAAGATGCGCTGGAACCCGGCTATCTCGAAGACGTTTTGGATTTGCGGTTTTAAGCCTGCCAGGAGCAACCGGCCATCGTCGTCGCGCAGCCGTTTGAGGGAGGAAAGCAGCACCCGCAGCCCCGCACTGCTGATATAATCCAGATCAGACATATCCACCACGATACGTCTCTCACCCGATTCGATCAAGCGGGACAGGACCGTCTCCGCCGCAGGCGAGGAACTGGCATCCATGCGGCCCTTCAGGGATACCATGGCGGCAGTAGCCGAATGGGACTCATCTACCCGGAGGATATTCTCCATGAGCTCTATTTTTTGACGTGATCCCATATGAGGATAGCCATCACAGGTCGAAAGACAGTACGAATGCCTGCATAAACGTAAAGGAGATTGCGCCCCGTTCGCTTGGAGGGGATGACCAAACACTTGTCCCTCATCAGGATCCGCGTGGGAAACCAGTTACTTCCAGTGGATATAGTACTTGATCCACTGGCTCTACCGCACGGTTCAAAGCAATTGGGTGTCGGGCCAATTAACGGGGATTATTCCTTTTTTTGCTGAATAAAGGTATATTCTTAATTTTTTTTGGAACCGGTCGGATTGGAGGAGCAAACACCAAAAAATTCGTCTCATTTAACTAAATAAACGATAATAATCGTATATATCGCCCAATATAGCGTCTCAAAAATCTAACTGGTTCAAATTATACCAAAGGATATATCTCAGGATCCGTATGTGTTTGCAACAGGGTGCTTTTGGGGTTCCGCGAACTGTTTGGAGAGTGAAAACGGATCCCTTTAAGCATATAGCATCATATGGTTTATAAGAAATCGGGCGTGGAAAATAAGGGAAGGAAAAGCCGCCGAATCGTAAAAAAAGCCAAAATATTTCATTTGAAAGAGACCCCATCTGCGTCTGGAAAAAATACATATTCGAAGATGGGGTGACGGCAATATTTTTCTCGAGAGATTATTATCGGGCAACACGTGGAAATACTTGTGATACAACTCGATTGTGCTCCATAAGATAGAGGTTGATGATAGTACTCGTAACAGATCCTTAGGAGAAGATCACATCTCTTCCTCATTGATGACGAAGCCAGGGTCATCCAGGAGAAGTCTTAATATGGGAAAATGTCCCATGCGAGGGAGGATTGGTAAAAGATTGAATAATACACAGGGCCACGATTGGTGACCACCTACAGGTTATATCATGCAAATAAAATGAAGATCCATTCTCTGAAATGATAGAAAAAAACAATCTCTTCTTCAAGATACAGGCCCTGTAAACAGCTGTTTTCAGCCTGAAATTCAAAAAAACCAATTTATTGGTACATCAGGACTGTTCCCGTTCTTTCTTCTTCTCCTTCTGGCGGTTATTGGTCTCGGCGAGAGGGAAGAACTCCTGGTATACCCGTTTTCTCTCGTCAAGGTCGGTATGCAGGTAGATCTCGGTCGTCTTAATAGAAGTGTGGCCCAGGTTCTCCTGCACAACGCGGAGGTTCTTTGACCGGCGGTAGAGCTCGCTGGCATAGCTGTGACGTATTTTATGGGGAGTTATTCCTTCAGGGGCATACTTCTTGAAGATATGCTGCACCGCCCGGGGAGAGATATGGTGGCCCTGCTGGCCGAGGAAGAGGGGGCCCTCGATACGGTTTCCAATAAATTTGTCCATCTCATCGAGTGTTTCCCTGTCGACAAATACGATCCTGATCTTGCCGCCTTTCCCCCTGACGCGAATGGTCTCGTCTTCAAAATCGATATCCTCGATATTCATGCCGCAGAGCTCCGAGACCCTCACCCCCGTGGCATATATGGAACGGACGATCAGGCGGTCCCGGTCATCCTCGATTGAATCGATCAGGCGAAGCACCTGGCTGTGCTTGAGATAGCGGAGCTCCTGGTCCTTGATCTTGGGTCGCTCCACGGCTGGCATCGGGTTTGAAGAGATAGCCCCCTGGCTGTAGAGAAAGCGATAAAACGAGGAGAGCGTAGAGATTATGCGATGCAGGGTCTTTGGCTTATATGTCCTCATCGAGCTGATGAATGAGAGGTAATCGCTGATTATGACCGGAGCGACCTCGATGGGGGTGTCGAGCCTCGCCTTGGAGTGGTCCTCCCAGTACACCATGAGCTTCTCTGGATCCATGCTCCGGCGGAGCCATACATAATAGCCGAAGTGTCGGACAACCTGCTCGTAACTCTGTATGGTCCGGGAGGAATAATTGCGCATTCTGAGATAGTGGCGGTATCTTGGGAGCCACTCAGAAAAAAAACCTCCCTCCATGGGTTATTCTTTATTCGCTCCAATAATTAAACTTTTGCGCAGAATATCCATTTGGCGAAAGATAATTGACTCACTATCGTGTCCCATCCGGTAAGAACGGGAGGGATCTTTGCCAGAGGATAAACTGTATGGCCAAATCCACGAGTGAAAAAAACTCGAAAATCCGGGCGTTTTATCTTGCCGAGAAGGAAGTATCTGTGAATGCCGCGGGTAAATGACCATATCAGGGGCATTATCTGATTCCTATAGGAATATGGGCGAATTGGGATCTTTTTGCGCCATTATGGGATCCATGTTGCCAAGTCGGGTTTCCGGGCCTGGAACGGTTCACGATTGGAATGGGATGCTCATTCTGACACATGGGATCGGGGGCCAGAATTGATCCTGCCTGCTTCAATGCAGGAGTTCATCTCTCGCCTCTACCATCATGACCATAATTGAAAAATTAGCAGTGAAAGAGACCTGGCCCCATTCGATCTCCCTGAAAGGGATGATTACATGGACCAAAAAACCAGGCAGGCCTTTTCCATCGCATAAAAGGGATATTATTCCATATACAGAGAAGGGGGATTAAATCTTCGTTATTTGCACGTTGGGCGATGGATGGTGAAAAACAACATAACTCCGGCATCCTGTAAGAGTATATGAGAGAAAAGTCCGGACCCTGGACAGTCCAGTCTTTTCATTGATAAAAACCCAATCTTGAGGCAGGATTTTTCAAGGAGACGTCAGGAAGTGATGCTATGATCATATTTCCTTCGGACAGACTCACACAAAAAGAATCGCGTCGCTCCCCAGGAAAGACCAGGCGTGCTGCTGTTACAGGCTTTTTTATTCGCCAGATACACAGCAAAAATTTCATGATTCACTTCGTGACACATGGAATTCAGGTTCATGAAAAGGACGTAGCCATTTTTCGTATTAAAAAAACCAGATGGATGAGGGAATTGGGACTCTGATACCCTGATTCTTGGAACTTCGATGTCCCAACGAGTTGAGATCGGATCGGTCGTGATTTTTGACTATGAGAAAAAGAGCGGGCTCTTTCGGGTAACGGCCGAACATTTAAAGAGATTATGGTTCACCGTTGGAGTGTTTGCGGAATGGTTTTTGGAGGGTACTGAAATATCCAAAAAAATACGGATCGCCTAAACCTGTGGGAGATCCCATGTTCTCTTTCGTAAATTAAAATTGAGAGGACTGTTTATATTACGGGAAAATTCCAGCACCTTTTGGTCCTTTAATTCACGGCTGATAATCCTGCATATTCCACCAAGGTCGTTGTGATAGTGGAATTTGGTTCTTGCGAGTGCTGAAACCGAAACCTGGATTCCAATAAAGACCTGCATCCCTCTAACCTTGATTATTCTCCGATGTATCGTTTTGACAGGCTTTTTTATCGCGATGCCCCCCCCGGAACAACAACAATTTCTCTCCGGGTCGATGCGTGTATTTTAAATCCAAGAGAATACCTGACACCTGCTCCTGGATTATTTAGCATCTTTTCGGATGCCCTGATGATTTTTTGAAAAATCGTGAAATCATCTAAAAGATCTCCCCGTGAAATGAAATTATACGTGTATCCAGAGACTTCCCTATTCAGAATTCTTCTAACTGTACTGCATACAATCTCCTCTATAACCAGGGACTATCCCAAGCCTGGAACTGCAATAATCTTTTTATCCTGAAAAAATGCTGCAATAGCAGCTCTGGCGCATAGCCTGGTATAATTTATCCATTTTTTTTCTCCGGATTGATTACTCTTACATCAGTAACTACCTTGAAAATAAGGTGAAAACCACCGTAGTTTTTTTTAATTCAGTGACGATATGTCGCCAGTTGAATACCTGTAACAGGGTGAGGTACATGAAAAATAATCCAATCGTAGTCCGTTTTTTCTGCAGGAACGAGGTTTTGATCGGATTAAAGAGGGATCTATACTGATTAAAATGATATGAAAACGGGCTGAAATATTCTCTCCTGTACGTGGAAAATTATCATACTCGAAATCCTTATGAAAAATAGACAGAGAACTTCGCGATTTCTCCTCAATCGCACCCCGGCATCAAGGATTGGACTATTCAAACCCTGGATATTCTCATCGTGCAGGCCGTAAGCGATAATAGAACGTATACTCCAGGGAACGAATCTCCATGCAGCAATTGGGACGCCACAGTTTCGCACCGCCCGGAAGAGCTATTTTACCACGTATCTATACCTGTTATATTGTCTGTATCAGTGCCACCTTGTGATGCAGGCATTATCGATCGCGTGAAGGGTAAAACTGCCAAAATTCAATGTCTGGAGCAGAACTTCCGTTTGACCTTCCGGATCTCTCTTTTTCCTCATCCGAGGACCCTTATTTTTAAAAAATCTAAAAAGAACTTGAAGAATCAGATTCGGTTGACAACGAATCTCTTCACGAGAACTTCGAACCCATTCGAAGAGAAAACTGCCAGAATTGACGTTATAATCAAAAAATATGGGATTAAAATTTTTAAGGGCATACTATTCCGCGGCCGTCGAGAAGTTTTATAAACCATATGATGCTATATGTTAAGAGGCTGACTGAGGAGTCCTTATTTCCGGAAAAATGGCCTGTTTGCTGCTTTTCGCCGTACGATTCATCCTTCGAAAATCTTTGAAATATTGCCCTGTTTGGTGTTTTTTAGATACGTATTTGAATGAAAAGAAAAAAACTGGTAATATAAACCGTCACGGCTTGAAGCCGTTGTCCGATCTATCGGTTGAGTGTGAAATGATTACTGTCCTGTTCGTGGATGATGAACCAGCCCTCCTTGACGTATCCCGGATCTACCTGGAGCGGAGCGGAGAACTCAAGGTCGATACCTGCTGTTCAGCCGGAGAGGCGCTGGAACTCATGAACGAACGTGCCTATGATGCCATCGTCTGTGACTACGAGATGCCGGGCATGGATGGAATTGCATTTCTCAAACACCTCCGACTCGTGGGCGATACAACCCCGTTCATTATATTCACAGGGAAGGGACGGGAGCACGTGGTTATCGAGGCACTCAACTCAGGGGCCGATTTCTATCTCCAGAAAGGTGGAGACCCGAAATCGCAGTTTACCGAGCTCATTCACAAGATCAAGCAGGCAGTCAAACGCAAAAAGGCAGAGATATCGCTTCAGATAACCAGATACTCGGTGGAAAGAGCCACCGAGCAGATCTTCTGGCTGGATGTAAAGGGTAGATTCATCTATGCCAACGAGGCGGCATGCAATGCACTTGGTTACAGCTCAGATGAACTCATGCTCCTCACACTGCCTGACATCGACCGGAAGATGGATCGTGATGCATGGAGCTGGCTGGTCGAAGAACTCAGGCTGAAGAACGAGATGACCATGAGTTCCAGCCATACCCGGAAGGACGGATCAGAGTTTCCTGTCGAAATCACCTGCAATTATTTCGAATCGCAGGGAAAAGGAGTGATATTTGCCTATTCCCGCGATATGCATAGCTGGGCTGAATCCCGTGGTGTCTCCATCGAGATCCGGGACAGATGCCGTGAAATAACGGATATGATGCCCGGGCCCTTCATGATCCTCACACCTGACGGAAAGGTGGAATTTTCGAACAGGGCAGCACTATCTCTTCTCGGACATTCGGAAGAGCGTCTTGCCACGGGCCTTTTTTTGCAGGACATATCAGAGCCGGCGGAACTGCCCATGATCATGGAGACACTCGCCCGGGCCGTCAAAGGCGAGGTCGCCCCGCCTGCAACGACGGCATTTATTCATAAAACCGGTTCACGGTTACCTGTCCTGGTATCCGTGCTCCCGCAGAGTGAGTCACAGAATGTCCTGATCGGTATATTTGTGACTCCCGTAAAAGAGGAGCGCCTGGACCGGTACAAGATCCTCTTTGAAGAGTCCCTGGAGGGGATGATGCTTGTATCAGATCGCATAGTGGAATGCAACCGTGAGGCATGCGATATACTGGGATACCCAAAGGATGGACTTCGTGGTCGCACCATTCTTGAACTATCGCCCCCGTACCAGCCTGACGGCAGCGAGTCTTCCATTGCCATCTTTGAACATATCCAATCAGCGACATCCGTCGATTCTCAATCATTTGCCTGGCACTTCCGGAGAAAAGACGGCAGCCTCTGCAGGGTCAGGATGGCACTGAAACCCGTATATATCGGTGAACGCAAGTTCATGCTGGCAAATATCGTGCAGGGATAAGCAGTCCTGCCGAAAGCCAGGGTTTACACCGACATCAGGGTCTTGTCTTCCTTCCAGTTACTCGCCACTTTTAATGGATTGCACACCTTGATGCCCAGGAAGAGCAGAAAAGGCAGCGATACATTCGCCATCCTGCTAAGCCAGGTCCCCCGGCGGTTCCGTTTCTCTACCAGGCCAAAGGGCCTGCCAGCCGGGCCAGGTCACCCGGTGCCACTCATCGGTATCGTCACTTATCCGGGATTCGATGAAGACAACGGTTTAAAATGTCTCTTTTGATGAGAGGTTCGTAAAAAGACTTTTGAGCTAATAAAATGGTTCGAATAACAATCAGAGCCCGTCCTCTTCACCGAAAAGAAAGAGCTCTTCAATTGTACAGTCAAAAAATTCCGCCAGTTTATGGTCAAGGAGAACAGATGGATTATATTGCCCTTTTTCCAGTGAGATGATTGTTCTGGAAGAGACGTTCACTCTTTCTGCTAGCTGCTGCTGTATCAATCCCATTTTATTCCTGAGTTCCCTGATCCAATTATCCATTCACATCCTCTTTTCGTAGTATATGAGAGAACCTGTGACCAGTGAGGATTCAATAATAATCACTGATACAAGTAAAATAGTAACAAAAAGGCCGATATTCATACATGCTGATGCAACTGTAAGGAGAAGTAAGATATAAATTGTGATACGCGAGGCATTCCATCCGTCTTTTTCCCTGACACGGATGTTTCTCTCATAATTTTCTTCGCGAAGGGAGGCCTCATGAATTCTGGGGGGCATAACAGCTTTTACAAGATAGTTTCCGGCAAGATGGCCAACGCCCAGGAATGTCAATGCTGCACCAACACCGATACAGATTCCGCTAATCTGAATGCTTTCAAATATCGGCATTTTGGAAGATATCATGAGGACAACGCCAAGAATAGCCGCACCCCACGCGAGAGGAGTAAATCCCTTATTCTTAGAATATCATATGAAGTTTATTTCACATATTAGACGGGCAGTATCCCCGGTTGGCAACGGTTTTTTGCCCGGATCTACGGCTGCGCCCATGATAACCGTAATCCGGAGCCCCTTCCTTTTTTTCGTTCACCGAACGATTCTCCCGAAGCCCGCGATTCAATGCGGTAAAAGCCGGCAACGAAAATATCAATAAAAAACCGAACCATCGCCGGTCATGGAAATGCATGACAGGGTATTTTTATCATCCGGACTCGTTTTTCTGCATCGGACACGGCGCTCCTTTGCCGCTCTATAACGATCCAGACTTCATAAGGCGATACAGGCATATCAGGCCCGGGATTCAAATGATTTTCCCCCGGAACCGCTGAACCGGGGAGCACCGACAAAATCCATGAATTCGGCTTTATTATTAATTTTAACACACATATATCAATCTTTAGGAGAAGAGAGGTAATGGCTCCCCCAGATCTATAAACCAAATAATGCTATATCTTAATATGCCAGCTTTACCAACCTGTATATCGGATGAGAGAGCGATTCGCGCAACAGGACATCAGCAAATACCGCAAATTCAAGAAGGTCGACGGGGCAACCTACAGGAAGGTCAACCAGTTCCTCAGGAAGCGTACATACATTACCGCTCGTGAATGGGCTATTGCACGGCTATGCACAGATTTTCGGACAAAAAGCGGGGCAGAGATGACCTTTATAGGCCAGCACCTCCCGGAACTGGTCCCGTTCATGCAGGAGTCATACAGTCCCCAGGCAGTGAACCAGGCAAGGAATTCCTTCAAGAAGAAGGTGTACAAGTCTGGTGCGACATTCTTCTATGGAGCGATGTGCGGGTTTTTTACAACCGAAGAGCTTGACGACCTGCTCTTTGAAGCAAGCGAAGTCGCCAGGTTTCTCCTGGAAGTCGAGAGGACATCCCTCGATATCGACGAGGAGATAGATATCGAGGACCGGATTACCAGCGTGATGAGGAGCGTGGGCGAAGCTGCTGCAGCCATCCTACGCTCGAGGGAGAATGAAGACGAGGAGGTGGACACGGAATGAAGATTATACACGTGGCAGGATTCTCGGGAACGGGAAAGACGACGTTCATCAGGGGCCTGGTTAAAGAATTGAACAAGATCGGGACCACCGCAGTGGTCAAGCACATGGGCCACCACCTCTGGGAGCTCGAGGAGAATAAAGATACAACTGTCTTTTTCGAGAGCGGTGCATGCGTATCGGCTGGTATCGATGATGAGAAATCGGTACTGGTAACAGACGATTCGTCTCTCGACACCATCCTCGAGATCTTCTCCAACAGGGGAATACAGTATGCGATCGTCGAGGGGTTCAAGAGCAAGCCCTATACCAAGATATGCATGGGTGACGCCTCGGGGCTCGAGAACGTGTTATGCATGAACCCGGAACTGTCTGATGTGCTCGACCGTCTCCCGGAATTTGACGACTTCTATACGATCGAGGGGCTGGTCCGTGAACTGAAGGCCTCATGCGACATGACCGAGGCTGGAGCCATTCTCACCTTCAACGGCATTGTAAGGGAACGCAGCGGTGAAGAAATAACCGAATACCTGGACTTTTTCGAAGATTTCGACCGGTTGATCGAAGATATCAGGCAGGAGATGGAGTCCGTCGACGGAATCCTCGGCGTCCGCTTCCACCATCGAAAAGGCCGACTTTATGCCGGGGAAGATATTACATATATTGCATTAGTCGCCAGGCGAAGGCGTGAAGCCTTTTTTGCGCTTTCCAGGGCGATCGATCGGATGAAGAAGGAATTGCATGACTGGGGAAAAGATCTCGCCGGAGCCTGAAATGGGACCGCAGAAGATGAAAAAAGAGCTGTTCGGGACGAACGGTGTCAGGGGTGTCGCGGGAAAGGATATGACCCCGAAACTCGTGCTCTCGATAGGAATGGCGCTTGGAAGCATGCGAAAGGGAACCATTGCCGTGGGGATGGACACCCGCACATCCGGCCCTGCCCTTGCAAGCGCGATGAAGGCCGGACTCATGGCTGCGGGCTGCGACGTGGTTGACTGCGGGATTCTCCCCACCCCGGCACTCCAGTATATTGTGCGTGAAGGATTCGCCGCTGGCGCGATGATCACGGCTTCACATAATCCGCCCGAGTACAACGGTGTGAAGGTGATCGAACCTGACGGGACAGAGATGGGAGATGAAGAGACCATCGCTCTTGAGCAGCGGATCTTCAAATCGGACTTTTCCCTTGCAGGCTGGTCTGAAGCCGGCAGGGAGGAGAAGGGCAGCCAGATGGTCTCAAGGTACGTCGACGCCGTTGTAGAGATGTTTCCCGAGGACATCGGAGAGGGAATGACTGTTGTCGTCGATCCCGGGTGCGGAGCCGCGGTCTCAACCACCCCGCTGATCCTTTCCAGGCTCGGCTGCCGGGTCTTCACGCTCAATGCACAGGCCGACGGTACCTTTCCGGGGAGGCTTCCCGAACCATCCATCGAAGGACTCTCCCCACTTGCGGAGATGGTACGGTCCACCGGTGCGGCCTTTGGCATAGCGCATGACGGGGATGCCGACCGGGCGGTCTTCATCGACGAAAAAGGCCAATATATCGAGGAAAACGCTGAACTGGCACTTATTGCGGATTTCGTCTGCAGCGAGAAGAAGGGGACCGTGGTCACCCCCGTCAGCTCATCGAGACTGGTTGAGGAGATCGCCAGGCGACATGGCTGTAATACGGTGTACACACCAGTAGGAAGCATATATGTTGCCAGGACCATGATCGGCCTTGCCGGGAGCGGCACCCCGGTCGTACTCGGGGGGGAAGGGAACGGGGGAGTCATCTATCCTGCATTCCAGTTCTGCAGGGACGGGGGAATGACTGCGGCAATGATGGTCTCCCTGCTGTCAGGTCAGTCTCTCACGCTCTCCGGGCTGATCAGGGAGCTTCCTGCCTTCCATATGATCAAGGACAAGATCCGGATCAGGGATCCGTCGCGGCTCATCACGACCTTAAAAGAGCGATATGCATCCGAATCCTGCGATCTGACAGATGGGATCAGGATAAACAGGCCGGATTCCTGGGCCCTGGTCCGCCCTTCGGGAACCGAGCCTCTGGTCAGGGTCCTGGTGGAATCCGGGGACCCGGAGACTGCCAGGGATTTCCAGCGGGAGATTATGGCATACATTCCCGGCTGATACGATTACAGGCGAAATGGGCCATATTTCCGGAGATGTTTTTGAGAATCGGGTCGGAAAAATAATTAAAGGAACCGGACCATCTTCACTTTGGGAGGCACCCGTCCAGAGGTGTTGAAAGATTTCGGTGCTTTAGGTGAAGACGATAGAGATCCGGATATCGGGCAAAGTTCAGAAGGTCGGGATGCGTAACTGCATCCGGAGAATAGCGGTTAAACTGAGCGTAAAAGGGGAGGTGAGGAACCTCTCCGACGGAACTGTAAGAGTATATGCGAGCGGTGAGCAGATGCTCCTTGACAAGTTCGTATCCATGATCTATGGCTGTCCACGGGCGGTGATACGGGATCTGCAGATACATGATCACGAACCGCTTTTTTTTGAGGATTTTTCGGTAAAAAAGTAGGGATTACTCGCGTTCGGGGGCAATTATATCCTGCTGGCGAAGTATGTGGAACTCCGTACGATTTAACAGCGATTCGCGGAGAACAACCATCTGCGCATCGATTTGGCCTTGGTCGATGCTTCCATGCAATTCGCGCATGAGATGCCTCACAAGCTCGTCTGATAGAATGCACCGCAGGCCCGTGCAGTCAAAATCGCCGCGGCTGATACCGGCTCCCGCGAGCGAAAGGATCTTTGAATCCACCATCGCAGGGCGGAACGGATCTATAATATCCTGGACGAGCGCTCCTTTCCCCTTATGAAGAAAACCGATATCAGGATCGAGATGTGCGCCCACGGCAGCCACGCACGCATTTCCAAAGAGCATCCCGTATCCGATTGAGAACATGGCATTCACAACGTCCGTATGGGGCCGATTTGTCCTCCTTCGAAAACCGAGCTCTGCCGGCAGAACCCTCGAGAGGATCTCGTAATACATATCAGAGACAAGCCGGTGTATCCGCCTGATCTCATCGATACGGACCAGGTATTCAAGTTCTGACAGGCTCTTTGAGAGGATTTCAAGTTCACCCTCATAGAGGATCTTTTCATCTGTCTCTTCCTGCAGCTGCTCGACGCACAATATCCGGGATTTAATGGAAGATTGTGCAATAATCAAGGCATACGAGTGGGGAAATGCAGCTTTTTGGGCCTCCCTGATTGTCTCGTTCACGGTGTCCCCGAAGGGCCGGATAAATCCTGCCGGTTCACCATCCGCTTCAAAGAAGGAGATATATGCTCCTGCCTTGAGAAGGTTGATTACCGCCGAACTGTGAACCGAATGCCCGCCCATCACAAGGAGATGCCTGATCGAGGAGAGCGGATATTCCTCTACCCGTGCGTCCCTCTGTACGATCAGACTTCTCGACGTAGCCTTAATATGCGCCCCGAATCCGGGAACGATCAGCCATGGTACTTTCAAAGGTTCCTTCCTCGATCTTGTGGTATTGGCGTTCAAAAGGTACCATGATTCTCGTACATCAATGCATCGCTTCTCAGGCCGCAGCAGTCCCTGTCATGCTACAACCTGACATAGATTTTTGTGTGCCGGGAACCGATATATCCCTGTATAAATCAGGGAAACCCCTCGTATGGCGATAAAATTGCCATGATGTATTCCTTTACGCGTCACATACCGGGAATGGAAGAGTCCCGCCAACTTAATTGAACAGTCAGGAAATTGCTATGTTCTGGAATGAGAGAATCGAGACACTCCCTCCGGCAGAGCTGTCGGACCTTCAGCTGAAAAGACTGAAAAAAACCCTGGAATCGGTACAGAACGTCGAATTCTATCGCAAACAACTGAATTCGGCTGGAATCAAACCGAATGATATCAAGACCCTTGATGATGTGCATAAACTGCCCTATACCCGCAAGCAGGACCTTCGTGACGGATATCCATTCGGTTTCTTCGCCGTCCCTCTCCGGCAGGTTGTGCGTATCCACACCACCTCCGGGACGACAGGGAAACCCACCGTGGTCGGCTACACGAGGAAAGACCTCGACATATGGGCCGAGCTCATCGCCAGGAACATGACCATGGTGGGTGTTACCGAGGACGATGTATTCCAGAACATGGTCAACTATGGCATGTTCACCGGCGGGCTGGGCTTCCATTACGGGGCCGAAGCGATAGGCGCAACGGTCATTCCAAGCGCCACAGGGAATACCAGGCGACAGATAGAGATGATAAACGATTTCGGGGTAACCGTGATACATTGTACTCCAAGCTATGCCATGCACCTGGCTGAGGTGGCGGAAGAGATGGATACATCGCTCGAATCGCTTCGGATCGGGATCTTCGGGGCTGAACCCTGGTCCGACTCCATGAGGTTGGAACTGGAGAAGAAACTCGGGGTAACCGCCTATGACTCATACGGGCTCTCCGAGCTCTTCGGGCCTGGTGTCGCATTTGAATGCCAGGAACGCGACGGCCTCCACATCTGGCACGACTGCTACCTGGTCGAGATCATCGACCCGGTCACAGGGGAAGTGTGCGGTGACGGCGAACGCGGCGAGCTCGTGGTCACACCCCTTGTCAAGGAGGCGATGCCGCTGCTGCGATACCGGACCGGTGATATCACCATGTTCATGGAGGACGGCTGCCTCTGCGGGAGGGCAAAGAAGATCACCCGGTTCACCGGAAGAAGCGACGATATGCTGGTCATCAGGGGTATTAATGTCTTCCCGTCCCAGATAGAACATGTATTGCTGCAGATCCCGGAGGTGGGAAATCAGTTTATGGTATATGTGGATCGTATCAATCATCTTGATGAAATGACAATCGACGTCGAGATCAACAGGGAATATTTCAGCGGTGAACTCGCGGATCTCTCAAGGATCCAGAAGAAAGTGGTAAAGCAACTGAGGGATACCCTCGAACTGCGGACGACAGTCAAACTTGTGGAACCCGGGACGCTTCCCCGTTTCGAGGGCAAGGCAAAACGGGTGATTGACAGGAGGAGTGAACTGTGACCCGGATCTGGGACCCACGGATCGAAGAGATGCCGATAGATGAATTAAAAATTCTCCAGTATAAACTCCTCAAGAGCCTGGTCTACCGGTTGTACAGCTTCTCTCCCTTCTATCACGACCGCATGAAGGCGGAAGGAGTCCACCCCGATGACATAAACTCGCTCGAAGATATAACAAAGCTCCCGTTCATGTACAAGAGCGATCTTCGCGACAACTATCCTGATCGCATATTCACTGCACACCATGACGACCTGGTACGGTATCACGTGTCATCGGGGACAACCGGGAAACCCACCGTGGTCGGCTATACGCAGAATGATCTCAACAACTGGACCAGTTCCCTGGCACGTGCGCTCGTCTCCTGCGGTCTCGGCAGGGGGGATATCATCCAGGTAAGTTATGGATACGGTCTCTTCACCGGAGGCCTGGGGCTTCACTACGGGGCAGAAAAGATCGGGGCCACCGTTCTTCCTACGAGCGTTGGGAACACCGAGCGGCAGATCGAACTGATGCAGGACTTAAACTCCACCGCCATCGCATGCACCCCGTCTTACCTGCTGCACATCGGTGAAGTCGCCGAAAAGATGGGTGTGAGCATCAAGGACGAGACATCACTCCGGGTCGGCATTCTCGGTGCAGAGCCCTGGTCAGAGAACATGCGGGACCGTATCGAGGAGTGGCTCGGAATCAAGGCCTATGATATCTATGGAACCAGTGAACTTTCCGGGCCCATGTTCTGTGAATGCACCGAACAGAACGGGTTCCATGTATGGGGTGATCTCGCATACGTGGAGATCCTGGATCCCGAGACGGGCGAGCCGCTCCCACCCGGCGAGCAGGGGGAGATGGTCCTTACCATGCTCCAGAAGGAGGCGCTGCCGATGATCCGGTACAGGATCGGCGATGTGTCCTCCATAGAAGAGGGAGTCTGCGCGTGCGGACGAACACACCCCCGTGTCCAGCGAATCTCTGGGAGGGTCGACGACATGCTGATCATCAGGGGTATCAATGTATTCCCTTCACAGATTGAGTACGCCCTCATGGCTGTGCCTGAAGTCGGCCGGCATTTCATGATCATAGTGGACAGGAAAGGTGCGCTTGACGAGATGCTTGTCCAGGTGGAAGTTTCAAAGGAAGCCTTCTCCGACAAGATCACAGATCTCATGAGCATCAGGCGGAAGGTTGAACACCGGCTCCGCAACACCCTCAACGTCGCGGTCAGCGTGGAACTGGTTGAACCAGGCTCCCTCCCGCGTTTCGAGGGTAAGGCAAAACGGGTTATCGATAGGAGGAGACTGTAATGGACAAGTATGTAATCAGACAGGTATCGGTATTTTCGGAAAACCGGCCCGGGAGGCTGGCGGCCATTGCCCGGGCACTTCAGGATGAGAAGATAAATATCCTGGCCTTCAGCATCGCGGAAGCAGACGGCTTCGGCGTTGTGCGTGCCCTGGTGGACAATCCGGGGAAGGCCTTCGAGACTCTTGGGAGCATGGGCTTCAATGTCGCATTCACGGAAGTGATCGCCGTGAAGATGCGTGATACGCCCGGCGGCCTCTATGAGATTGCCAGGATTCTTGGCGACGCACAGATCAATATCGAGTATTCCTATGCCTACAGCGGAAGAGAGGGTGCCGTCCTCATCCTTCGGGTGGACGATGTGCCGTCTGCCATAAAGGCGTTACTCGAACGCGACGCAGGACTCATGGAATCCTCGGCATTCCAGTAATATTCCTTCATTTCTTCTCCCATTTTATCAATTCGGAGACAGTTGAAAGCGTACTGCCTCGTTTTATCTCCTCCCTGACCCGCTCCTCCGTCTTCTTCACCTCGAGCGCCCTTCGGGCAACCTCGTATGCCCTCTCGCCCGGAATCACGACGACCCCGCTATCGTCCCCGACTATCCAGTCACCGGGACGAACCGTCTGGCCGCCGGCCACTATCTCGGTATTTATCTCCCCGAATCCTTTCGGCTCCCCTGCATTGGGCACAGACGCCCTGGCAAAGACGGGATAACGCATCTTCCTGATATCATCCACGTCCCGGGCCGCACCGTCTATGACCACCCCCGACAGTCCGGCGGTCATGGCGCTCATTGTGGCAAGTTCCCCCCAGCAGGCCACCGTCGTCGATCCCTCGTTGTTGATGACGAGTACATCTCCTTTCACTGCAACATCGATCGCCTCGACCGGTTTGGCCCAGTCCCCTGCAAATCCCTGGACGGTGACCGCTTTTCCGACCATCTTCACATCTCCGCAGAGAGATATCATGCCAGACATCGCACCTTTCCGGTGCATCGCATCCGAGATGTTTGGAGAAGAGACCAGGGAAAGTATCTCCCGTATCATGGCATTGGGATCCTCCCTTACGGGGGCCGCAATCTCAGGGTTATCAATCGCTTTGCGGATCTCACTGGTCGAGGCCTCCACGTCCGCCGACCTGGTGATGGACCCTCCGACGATGACGATATCGGCCCCGTTCGATACCGCAACGGGAGCCGTACCCGCATCGAGCCCTCCTGCAACCGCTATCGGCATGGCAACCGCTTCCCGGAGGGAGGCCAGGAGACCGAGCGAGCTCTTCCCGATCATCTGCTGGTCAATTCCCACATGTGCATTCACGATATGGACACCCATTGCCTCGAGCTCTTTTGACCTGGCGACAGGATCTGCGACATTTATCAGGTCGGCCATCAGGCGGACACCAAAGACCGATGCCGTCCGCACCGCCTCGGCGATAACGGCGTCATCCGAATCCGCAAGGATGCAGACCACCGAAGCCCCCGCCTTGGCGGCCATCTCCACCTCAAGTGCACCGGTATCGGCCACCTTCATGTCCGCTATGATCTCATGGCCGGGAAATTCCTTCTTGAGGCTTCGTACCGCCTCCATCCCCTCGCTCTTGATGAGGGGGGTTCCTGCCTCGATCCAGTCTGCCCCCCCGAGCACCGATTCCCGGGCAATCGGGATCGCCCTTTTTATATCCAGCAGGTCGAGCGCAACCTGAAGAACCGGTTTATTCATGTGAAATGATGTGAGAAGCGATCTAATAAGCCTTGCCGGGAAAAGCACTCTGCAGATTGCGGATATACCGGTTTGTCACGAAAAAACCTTTACATCCGTAACCGCCATCTTCTAGTGATATGGATTACCTGGCGATACTGCTGACGATTGCCGGATTATGCCTATTTGAAACCATCTGCAGTATCGACAATGCCATCATCAATGCCGAAGTCCTCTCCACGATGGCCGAGTGGGCCCGCCGGTGGTTCCTGGTGTGGGGCATCCTCTTTGCGGTCTTCGTCATCCGCGGGTTGCTCCCCTGGCTCATCGTGTGGATGGCGACACCCTCGCTCGGGCCAGTGGGAGCCCTGACCGCAACCTTTTCGAGCGACCCGGCCGTCATTGCGGCTATCGAGCAGTCTTCGCCCATGCTCCTCATGGGCGGCGGGACATTCCTGCTCTTCCTCTTCCTTCACTGGATATTTCTCGAGGAGAAGCATTACGGTCTGCGGGGCGAACGCTTCATCGAATCAAAAGGGGTCTGGTTTTTCGCAACCGTATCCATACTCCTCACCGTCCTGGTCTGGTTCGCACTGCAGGAAGACCCTCTCATAGCCTTTGGTGCGGTGGTTGGGTCCACAGCGTTCTTTATCGTGCACGGGTTCCGGCAGAATGCCGAAGAACAGGAGAGAAAGATGATGGGTGGCGGCCTTACCGATCTCTCAAAACTCTTCTACCTGGAGGTAATCGATGCCACGTTCTCGATCGACGGCGTTCTCGGGGCATTCGCATTCACTCTCTCGGTCCCCCTGATAATAATCGGAAACGGCCTCGGGGCGATAGTTGTACGGCAGATCACTATCGGAAACATCGACCGGATCAAGCGGTACATATTCCTTAAAAACGGTGCGATGTATTCCATTCTCTTTCTTGGATCCATCATGATCCTGGATGCTTTCGCATACCATATCCCATCCTGGCTCTCTCCGCTCATCACCTTCGGAGTTGTTGGATTCTTCTTCATGAAATCAGTGAAGGCGCAGCCGGGAATAACATAAAAAAGTGATGAAAAAAATTATTCTTCCTTGTATCTTTCGAAGAACGACAGCTTCCCGATCTCCTTCTTCTTCTGAAGCGTTATATCCTCGGGATGACCTGCAGGGACAAGCGATACCAGCGTGTACCTGTCGGGAACCCCGAGAAGAGTGCGTACAGACTCGGCATAATCCTTCTTCTCCCCGGCGACCCAGCAGGATCCGATTCCGTAGGCCTGGAGGGCGATGATGATGTTTTCCGTGGCCGCACAGCAGTCCTCGAGATAATACTTGGCATTTTTCTCCCCAAAGATTGCGAAACAGGCTACCGCGTCTCCAATGAATTTCCCATGATCCGTGAGATCCGCGATCTTTGCCAGGGTTTCCTTTTCGGTGATGACCCCAAAGAGCCAGGGTTGTTCGTTCATGGCGGTCGGTGCCAGCCGGGCACATTCCAGTACATCTTTCAGTATATTCTCTTCAATGGGATTGGACTTGTATTTCCGCACGCTGTGCCGGCATTTTATTATCGTCGTTCCGAGATTCATGAATCTTTCATTGATGTGGGGAGGGAAAAAAATTTTGGCGCACCAGCACACGAAACTGGTGCATTCAGGGAGCCCGATGACCAGCGATTACGGTATTCGGGCGGCGAAACAGTGTGACAGAACCAAGACGACGGGTTCGGGGTTTTTCCCTGCTTACAACCGGTGAGTGATGAAGGATGTTGATTCCTTCTTCCGATTCTCAATTTATAAAGATACAGGCTAGACCACCGGATTCGTCTGCAATAAATGCGAGAGGGGAGATGGCCCTCCAATCATCTCCTCGAGACGGCAAGAGCCAATGCCATGAATACACCACTCATGACGGAGATGCAACCAAAACCGGGTGTGGTGGTCGGTGGGGGGGATGTTGCCGGCACTGTCGTCTCGGGAATCGTTACTGTGGTCGTGGCGGGAGCTGTGGTTGCGATAGTGGTCGCCTCTGTCGTCGGAGGCGATGTTGCCGCAGTGGCTGTCATCGTTATCACCGGCTGATCGGTTGTGGGTGTGGCAATCAGGGGATTGACCGTCTGCATGACAAAAGTCACCTCGGTGCTGATCGTCTTTCCGGTCGATGGATAATTATCCTTCATGCCGTTCGCATTACACTCGGCAAGAACCGTGTAGGTGCCGCGGGGATAGAGAGAACTCCCGGTATTCCAGACCGGCCCCGTCTCCTGGGGAGACGTGCTCACTGCGATATCCCGGAGGGAATAACTGCCAAGCGAGGAGTATTCTATTCCGTCAGGACCCTCGAGCCGTATGGTCACCGGTGCACCAGCAACCCCGGGCCTCTTGGCCATCTCGTACATATTTGTCTCGATCCGGAATCCTGCGGAATCACCTGCCGGGAGCCAGTTGGAAGAGGGAGTTATCTCGAAGCTCAGGCTGTAATCGTACACCCGCACCTCGATTGTCGGATCCTGCACATAAAATGCGAGGGAATTTGATGGGAGCAGGAACCATGCCCCAGTCTTTCCCGTAAATGTTCCCGGAGAGACATAGAAATCACTCGGATCGGCAACCGTCACCGTGGCAGAGGGCACGCTTGTCACGCTTCCGCCGGGGCCGTACCAGGCTACCTGGGATTCGGGAGTGACTCCTGTTGCGGTGATATCCAGGTCTTCCTCGCCGATAAAGACCGTTCCCGATGCAGGGATGGTATTGATAGCTGCCGCGGCGGGAACGGCACACAGGAGGAGAGCTGCTGACAGGAAGATGATCAGCCGGCTCATACAGAGTTTTTTCGCTATATCCATGGGGTGAATGTATTCACCGGCTCTTAAAAAAGTTCCCGCAGCTGGATCAGGAGAAGAGGCCCTGGATGGCGGCCCACATGTTGGCCAGCCCCACGGAGAACAATGCCCCGGGATCGATGCCGAGCACCGGAAAGATGATGGCGAAATAGGCAATCGTGCCGATTGTACTTCCCAGGTTTGCAAGGGCCGCGACCAGTACGACCCTGAAGAGGGGTATGGACATCATCTCCCCGATACTCTCGGTCTCGAATATCTTCCGGAAATCGGATGGAGATGGTTTTCGGATCTTCGCCTCCACCAGAGCCGCGAACCAGCCTGCGGCGATGAGCGGGTTCAGTGCCGTCAGCCATGACACCCCGAACCCGGTGAGTGCGGACAATGGATGACCCCTCGCTGCGAGGGTGAATACGGCGGTCAGGAGACCGTGGATCAGCACCCAGTACACAAGTGCGTAGAGCAGGACTTCAAGCCCCACTCCCGAAAATGCAATCGCGGTGAGAAGGAATATGAAGAGGCAGGTGACGGCCGCCCCGAGTATCAGGCCCCAGGGCCGGGACTTCACGTCCGCGGTCAGACTCTCCACCGGTGGAATCGTTTCGGGAGCTGCGAGGAACCCGTTTACTCCATGCACATGCCCGGCACCAAGTACCGCCAGGATGCGCTGGTGACGGCCCGAGAGATTATGCAACTGGTGTGCAAGATATGCGTCCCGCTCATCGATCAGTGCCCGCGCCCCATTCGGGGAGAACTTGCGAAACTCCTCGAGCGCCATGGTGATCATATCCTGCTTCTTCAGCTCCTCGACGTCTATCTCTTCCTCGTCGATGGTTGCGACAGAGACCACCAGGGCATACACCATCTTCAGTTTCTCAAGGATCGAGAGCGACCGCCAGAAACGGTGCAGCGTGATGCGTATATCCCGGTCGATCAGGCCCACCGGTATATTCCGCTGTTCCGCCTCCTCGACGGCCGCCTTCATCTCGGCTCCGGGCTCAACACCCACATCGAGGCCAACTCTCCTCTGGAGATATGCAAGGATCCATTGCACCAGGAGCTGGGAGAAATTCTTTGCCTCGAGAACTTCAGTAACAGTCGGATCCGCCATCTGGCGTTTCAATGACGAGTACCGTCCCCTGTCGAGCTCCACAGCTACCAGATCGGGCTGGAATTCCTCTATCGCCTCTTTCACTTCCTCGATACTTTTTGCAGAGACGTGCGCCGTCCCTATGATCCGTATCTCTCCCATCAGAGCACCTTCATCCCTTCTCCGTCGATCAGGATCCGCTGCCCCTCGGGAAGCGACACCGATTCCAGCACACTCTTGATCCGTCTCTCCTCTTCTTCTTCTGCATCCCTTCGTGCAAGGAGCAGTCTCGCCATGTCCTCTGCATCGGCCCTCTCCATCCAGGCTCCGATCCCGGGACAGGGAAATACGCGCAGATCGTCGCCTTCCAGCATGAAGGGATATGTCCTGCATATCCATGGGCGATGCGGATATATCGCGCACCGGTTCCCTTCCAGGAAGAGGCAGTGTTGATCGCTCCGCTTCAATGCCCACTCAAATGTCAGAGTCGTTCCGTTCCCGAGATCGAGAGATTCCGGGAAGGGTTCTGCTATCTCATCGGGGCTCTGGGCCCGTGCAGTCGCAATCCTCCGGACTTCCACGGGAGAGACCATGACAAGGTCCGAATCCTCGCTGCATCTCCGGCAGCAGTCACCACATCCCGTGCAACGAAAGCCTATGCTCTCGATCTCCGCGGTCAGCGATTCCAGGCTGCGCATCATCTCTTCAGGTTCCCCTAACGCCCATATTCAAGGCAGATCTTATTGAAATTCTCATATACAACCGGGCCATTCTCGGAATGGCTCACTTCCGGATGCCACTGGAGACCATAGATATGCCTGTCCGGAAGCGCAATGGCCTCATTTGCGCATATCGATGAGCCGGCCAGCCTCACAAACCCTGTCGGGACCACAGACACTTCATCGGCATGAGACGCCCATACCCTGATGCGCCCGGGATATCCCGCGAATATCTCGTCATGCTCAATGATATCAACATCGACAGGCCCATAACCCCCGTGTCTGCCGGAAGTCACCTCGCCTCCAAATGCAGTTGCAATGACATGCAGCCCAAGACAGATACCGAGCACGGGAAGCCCGAGATCCAGGTACTGTGCAGAATTGCCGGCCCGGGAGAGGTTTGGGCCGCCTCCAAGGACCAGCCCGCGGCATCCAGACGCCACATCCTCCGGCGGAGTGGTGTTTGGGATCATCCGCACATCTATATCCAGATCACGAAACATCCTCTGGATAAGATGGTTGAACTGGCCGAAATTATTCACCACATACACTGGAAGCATTTCTCTATAATTGGTGTGGTGAAGTTATAAGGCCTTTTTTAGCTGTAGATATTTACCGTCTCCAATATCTTGCCGCGGATCTCATCCGGCGAAAACCCCATCAGATATGCCATGAACATGGCGCCGCCTGCTCCCATTCCTTCCTTCACCTCTCCGATGCAGTATCTCGCAAGCCCCGAATGCCCCAGTCGGCCGAAATCGGGATCGATGAAATAGACGCGGGCACCGATTGCATCGGAAATCTCGAGAAAGTTGGCAGACGGATCATCCCGGACATAACAGGTGGTTGCAATTGGAGGGATCCGCTGCCCCAGCTCTTTTAATAATGCTGCAACGGCTAGCATCTGTGTCCCTCCCGCCAGAACCAGCGGCCGGCCGTACGTGCGTGCGATACCCGCACAGACAGGTACCATCGGGTCTCCGGCATGCCGTGCAACATCCAGCGGGCCGGCAATCTCTGCATCATCCATACGCTCCTTTACCGCCTGCCAGATCTCCTCCTTCATCGTGACAGGGTTATCCACATAGCTGCTGCTCACCCGCGCTTCATACCCGAGAGCCCGCAGGACGCACATGGCCGTTGTAGTCCCGCCGGGAACACATTCACCAAGTACCAGGAGATCAGAGAACCGGGAGAGCATCGTCCCTATCATTGCGCCTTTTTCATACAGTTCGGCTGCACGGGGGACCGCTTCAGTGAACCGCGGATCGGCACCCGGTTCTCCGTATACGTCAAGACAGGGCATTGTTGGGCGGTGTGCGAGACCGGCGTTGATGAAGAGGGGTGAAAGCTGCACAAGCTCAAGTATTGCACGTGTAATGGATGCCGGTGTGGGGCAGCCGGTGGGCGTATCAGACCTTACCTGCATGCTTGTAACCGCTCCCTTCCCGATCAGCTCGGCATCCAGCACAGGAGTGAGGAGCGTCTTCTCCGGACTCGGTCCCGCGCCCGACACCCCCGGCACCGTGGAGAGGACGGTATTTGCGAGTATACTACAAAAAAGCGGATTTTTTCCTTTTATATCCGGAACACTTGAGATGAATGGCATTCTTATCCTGCCAGTTAGGTCAACATTTCATCGATCATCAATCTATCCCTGCATCCCGGGTCTTGGCAATGCTAATATGCCAAAGGGAGAGAACAGTACCCACATGTTCGAGATCGAGCAGAGACTCCTGAAATGCGGCGTGCCCATGGGCGACGTGGTATCGGCAGCCATGGAACTGTATGTGCCCCATGGGATCACCAGCGACGATGCGGAGCCCATGATCCGGGACCTTATCACAAAATACCTCAAGGATCCCAATGTCGCATCACTGATACTTGGTGCAATCCTTCTCGAGGACGAGCTGTACTGGAAGAGGAGAGACTCGGAGATCGAGGACGATCCGGTATTCCTGCTCTCAGATGAGATCATCGGGATGGCGATCGCAGAATGCATCGGCGGCACCTATGCACGGTTCGAATTTACCCGTTACGACCAGAAAAAACCGGGGATACTCGGACGGCTGGGGCCTTTCCTCGACGATGCCGTTGCAGGCCTGATCGCCGGATGCACGTCCAGGTTTTACAGCGAATGCCATTGAAATCCCTGCAATCACTGCTGCAGTTCACCACCGTGCTGCCTCTCGGCAAACCTGCCGACCTGATCTATTTTGCCCGCCGCTCCTACATCTATCCCCTGGCAGGATATGTGACCGGCGGGCTTGCCGCGCTCTTTGTGTTCTGGATTCCAGAACCCTCAATTGCGGCAGCACTTGGAATGGCGTTCCTTTTTCTGTTGAGCGGGTGCAACCATCTCGACGGGCTGCTCGATCTCGGCGACGGCATCATGGCACATGGAAGCCGGGAGAGACGTGTTGCGGCACTGACCGACCGTTCGCTTGGATCGGGGGCTTTCGCATTCGGGATATCCTTCACGCTCATATCCTTTGCCTGCCTCTACGGCCAGGCACATATCTGGGCAGCTCTCATCGCCTCTGAAGTAGGCGCCAAATTCTCCATGGCATTTCTCACAGCCTGCGGAGATCCGTTCCACGAGGGGCTGCACTCTCTTCTCCATTCACATGCCAGGCCGTACTTTCCCTTCATCGCTCTTCTGTTCTGCCTGCCACTGATCCTGCTTCCGTTTTCTCCAGCAGCGCTTGCAGCAACGGGAATCGCAATGGTCGCATCCCCACTTCTCCTGCTGATGGTTGCAAGAAGGCTTTTTGGAGGGGTGAACGGAGATGTCGTCGGGGCATCAAACGAGATAACAAGGGCAGTGGTACTCCTCGTGCTTGCCATGGCATGAGAAGGGCACTTATATTGCGTGGCATTCCGTAAGAGTACCTTGATGTTGGACAGGGGAGTGCACACCAAGGGTGGAGTTATTACCGAGCGGAATTCGGAATTCTGCACCGTACGTATAAGACTGCCTGCAGGGGTGGTATCACCGGATCAGCTGCGCGGGATCGCCGATATAGCGGATAGATACGGTATAAAGGATCTTCAACTCACCGTGAGGCAGACGATCGAACTGCCCCACATGGATCCCGGAAAGCTGGAAGAGGCGGTCGGTATCCTGGCAGAAAACGGGACACCTATAGGTGCCTCAATGGATGAGGTCGTCAATATCACCGCCTGCCCGGGGCTGGACAGGTGCGTGTATGCCAATATAGCGCCGATTCCGCTGGCCCGGGAACTCGATGCCCGCTTGTTTGGTAAAGAGATGCCCACAAAAGTCCGGATCTCCATCTCGGGCTGCCCGAATGCCTGCACCAGCCCGATGATGAACGAGATAGGAGTGGTGGGAAAGATCCGGCCCATACGAACCCCGGGGCTGTGCACCGGCTGCGGCACCTGCGTGGAATATTGCCGGGAAGGCGCTTTGACCATCAAGAGGGGAGTGATTACCATGAACGAGGACCTCTGTGTCGAGTGCGGCACATGTATCCGCTCCTGCCCCTTCAATCTCATCAAGTCGGGGGGCGTTCGCTATCTAATCACTGTCGGGGGGCAGAGGGGCAGGCACCCCAGGACAGGGAGGGATCTGGTCTCTGTCGATACACCGGAAAAGGTTATTGAAGTGGTGGAAAAAGTGGTACACAGGGTATACCGCCGCGCCTGGAGCGGAAGGCTCCTCTCACAGCAGCTTGACGAGATAGGATTCGAGGAGCTTGCCAGGGAGATCAGGGAGCAATACCCGGATAATCCTGAAAGTCAAGCCTAATAACGTGATCTGAACCCGCGGTTCTCGTCATCGTCGCACTCAATCTCTGTCGCGTCCCGGACCAGTGCATTGAACTGCATGGCAGCATTCATCAGACTATCATCGGCGGCCATTCCCCGGGAAATTTTTTGCATGGCCTTTTCCTGGGGGGGCGGATAAACGCGGGATCCTTTCCGGATTCCCTTGCAATGGACGCAGTATGCGCAATAGCTGTATACCGATACCTCGCCGATGGCACATTCCACTATTGCGCGGTCCTTGCTCTCATCCCGCTGAATGGGAAGGGTCTTCATAGCAAGGGATTTGATTTCTTATCCATCAGATATGATATTGTCGGTTTTCCCTTTTTTTATGGAAATTGCCAAGAATATCGCTCATCGAAATGATTAATATAGATCCATCTCCAATAAGTAATACTCGCATAAATAGACTGTATTATCACAGTCTCGTATTTATTGGAGGAATGTTATGGCATCTGAAAAGCCCCATATGAATCTGGCGGTCATTGGACACATCGACCACGGCAAGTCGACCATGGTCGGAAGGCTTATGTTCGAGACCGGTACCGTTCCCGCGCACATTATTGAGGGATACCGTAAAGAGGCCGAATCGAAGGGAAAGGCTACCTTTGAATTTGCCTGGGTGATGGACAACTTAAAAGAAGAGAGGGAGAGAGGTATCACCATCGATATCGCTCACAAGAGATTCGACACAGCCAAGTACTATTTCACTGTTGTAGACTGCCCCGGACACCGTGACTTTGTCAAGAACATGATCACCGGAGCCTCGCAGGCCGATGCAGCTATCCTCGTGGTGGCAGCACCCGACGGTGTAATGGAACAGACAAAGGAGCACGTCTTCCTGTCGAGGACACTCGGCATCAACCAGCTGATCATCGCCGTCAACAAGATGGACGCAGTGAAATACGACGAGAAGCGGTTCGAGGAAGTGAAGAAGGATCTCTCCGCACTGCTCCAGATGGTCGGATACAAACCGTCTGAGACACTCTTTATCCCAACCAGTGCACTTGCAGGAACGAACATCTCAAAGAAGAGCGAAGATACCCAGTGGTATAAAGGACCCACACTCCTTGAGGCCCTTGACACCTTGAAAGAGCCGGAAAAACCGATCGACAAGCCGCTCCGTCTTCCCATCCAGGATGTATACAGCATCAGCGGTATCGGCACCGTGCCGGTCGGCCGCGTTGAGACGGGTGTGATGAAGAAAGGAATGAAAGTCTCCTTCATGCCTGCCAACAAGGAAGGCGAGGTCAAGTCGATCGAGATGCATCACGAAGAGATCCCGGAGGCAATGCCGGGCGACAACGTCGGTTTTAATGTACGCGGCATCGGGAAGGGAGATATCCGCCGTGGAGACGTGTGCGGTCCGGCAGATGCACCGCCGACTGTTGCCGACGAATTCACCGCCCAGATCGTGGTGCTCCAGCACCCGAGTGCGATCACCGTCGGATATACCCCGGTCTTCCACTGCCACACCACCCAGACCGCATGCACCTTTGTCGAGCTCCAGAAGAAACTCGACCCAAGGACTGGTCAGACCAAAGAGGAGAATCCAACCTTCATCAAGAGCGGAGATGCAGCCATCGTGCAGGTCAAGCCTACCAAGTCTATGGTCATCGAGAATGTGAAGGAACTGCCTCAGCTGGGAAGATTCGCCATCCGTGATATGGGAACAACGATCGCCGCCGGTATGTGCATTGGCATTCAGGCCAAGCAGATGAGATAACCACATTTTAAATTTTTAGGTGAATATCTATGCAAAAAGCCAGAATACGCCTGACTGGGACCGACTTTAAGAAAGTGGAAATGGTCTGTGACAGAATACGGGAAATCGCTGAACGAACGGGTGTCAATCTGGCTGGACCCATACCATTGCCTACAAAACGGCTGGTGGTCCCGATCCGCAAGAGCCCCGATGGTGAAGGGACGGCTACCTGGGACAGGTGGCAGATGCGGATCCATAAAAGGTTGATCGACATCGACGCTGACGAGCGGGCCCTTCGACAGCTCATGCGCACGCAGGTCCCGAAAGATATCGGCATCGAAATAGTACTGGAAAGTTGAGGGAGCGGCCTTGACCGCCGGATTTAGTGATAAAATCCGAGAATGGGTCTCTTTCGAGAGACTATTTGCGATAATTTTTCTATTGGGTTTTTTTTTACGACTCTTTGCACTGGACTTAAAACTGCTTCACCATGATGAAGCCATCCATGCATGGTTCGCATACGAGCTGATCACGAAGGGGACATATGCGTATGACCCCATGTACCACGGTCCGTTTCTCTATTATGTGACGGCCGGCATGTACCACATCTTTGGCCAGTCGGACCTGGTTGCACGGATCCTTCCCGCACTCTTCGGAGCGGCAATCATCCCCCTCGTCTATGCCATCTACCGCCTGGGATACCTTGATGAGAAGCAGACGCTGATTGCAGGCCTTTTCGTTGCGATTTCTCCAAATCTTGTTTATTTCTCCAGATTTCTGAGGCATGACATATTCCAGCTCTTTTTCACGATGCTCATCCTCGTTGCCCTCCTCTATTACCTTGAAAGGGGAAAACTGCGATATGCATTGATTGCGGGAATGGCGATCGGCGGCGGGATGACGCTCAAGGAGGATATGCCGATATTTTTGATAGTGGTGGCCACGTTTGCGATCTATCTGCTCTGGAAAAAGCATGTCCGTCTCCCTGCAACCTGGAAAAGAGATCTCCTGCTCGGCATCATCGTCACGCTGGGGATCATGGTCATATTCTACTCCTCGTTCGGCGCTCATTTCGAGATCATCGAATCAGGCTGGATAAAAGCCTACGAGCACTGGGTTGCGATGCACGGGATGTGCCGGATTTGCGGCCCGTGGTTCTTCTACATACTCCTCTTTCTCCTGTACGAGGTGCCAATATTCTTCCTCGCCGTATTCGGGATGGCACAATTCCTTGACCGGCATAATCCGGTCCCCGAATGGGTTAAGAAGATCAAGGGGATATTTGGCGGAAAGAAGGTCGAGGTCCCCGATATCGAGTGGATCGACTACAGCCGGAAGAATGCACCCTGGGACAAGAAAGAGCTCTTCTTCCTCTTCTGCATATACTGGCTTTTGGTCACACTCGCCGCCTATGCATATATCGGTGAGAAGGTCCCCTGGCTGATTGTTCACCAGTTGCTGCCGATGATACTGGTCTCGGTTTACCTTATGAGCAGGAAAAAGACCTTAGTCGCCCTTGCCGGCTGTGTCTTCCTGATCATGATGACCTGGCATGTGGCGTTTGTTCCTGCAGATATCAATGAACCCATCGTCCAGGTACAGAATTCGGAAGATATGAGGGAGGTGATGAAGCTGATTGACGCCTCTGATACGGTTGTCATCGCTTCCAAGGATTACTGGCCGCTCCCCTGGTATTACCGCGGCGACGGCTGGGACAAGATGCGTTTTTATGGCCAGGTAGTAGATGAATCGACGATATATCCAATAGATGCAGATATGGTTATCACGCACGACCAGGAGAGCTATGCGTCCCTTGACGGCTATGAGAAGCATACCTTCAAACTGAGTTACTGGTTCTCGATATATGACAACGAGGATCGACTGCTGGAATACTATTTCCTGCGGGACGGAAAGATGGGGAGCATCAATATCGATGTCTTCACAAAACCGGGGCTGTACGAGACAGCAGGCGTCGTTCCTCCGTAAATTCTCTTTTTTGTGGAGCACATTGATATTGATGGTAAATCACATACAACAAATCCTAATTTAACAAAAACCGGTTTTCCCCTTCCACCTAAAGACGCTCCAAGGGGCAGCGCTTCGCCTGCCCCCCCCGCCGCTGCGGCGTACCCCAATATGGCGATAGGGACTGTATCAGGGTGTTTAGATAATAGTTCTAGATATTATTTCCAAGTCTGTCCAATGGATATCTTCTTAGGGGGTGGGCCGGGAGCGGGTGAATCCGCCTCCCGTAAACCCTGAAGCACGACTCATAATGAATCAAGGAACAAGAAAAGAACAACACGAAAGAGCGTCTAAAAGAGATAACCTGTCTATCCGGATAGTATGAGACTGGTTCCATGCTCCCTCTTTTGTCAGGAGTCCAGACTTCATTCGGTTGTTATCTACAGTCCCACGCATCGTAAAAATCAAAAAAATTCCAAAAATAAAGAATGAGAATTTTCAAAAAAAAGAGAGTATACTATCCGAGCTCGTCCCAGCGCTTCCTTCCGCGGAAGAAGAGGAATCCCACAACGGCCAGGATTATCACCACGATGACCACAATAATCGTGACCAGTGCACCTGATAATATCCCGCCAATGGCAGCGAACGGATTCGAATCAACCTCCTCCTTAAGCGCCAGGGCATCGTTCAATGCCTCGTTGGCTTTCGTATAAGCCTCACCTGCCTTCTGAACCGCTTCGTCGTACTTCCCCTCGCTGGCAAGATCCCGGGCATCGACAACCAGGTCCGCCGCCAACTCGCGCTTGGTAATTATCGGCGAGAGGCGTGGATCGGCGCTCATGCTCTTGTTGACCTTGAAATAATTGATCAATTCATCCGTCTGCTCCACAGGGGCATTGGCATCATTGATAGCCTTCTGGGCGCTCATCTGCTTGACGAGGGTTTTTAATTCGTCGATGCCGGTCTGGGCCGAGCTGACATAGGACTGGGCACGGGCATAATCAGATGAAATCTGGGCATTCTGGAGATCGCTCTCTGCCTGTTGATACTTTGTCTGGGCGGCCGTCACGTCCACTCCCGAGGCGGCGAGCGTATCGATGCTGCTCTTCAGGTTGGTCAGTTCGATGATCAGGCTGCTGATAACTTCTTCGATCTGGGACGGGTTGAGTACCAGTGCCGTCTTCTCCACTTCGGTTCCGGATATCACGGATCCGACGCTGGAAAGTTCAGCCACGCGGACAATCGTCTTCTCTTCGGATGTACTCACCTGTGGGGCGACACCGTTCATATTCACCCTCATGGAGATATCACGACTGGACGGATAGGAGAGGACCCAGCCGTTGATATTGACATTCGGGCCAATTTCCAGTATAGCAGGGTTTTCAACTTCATCCTGGATTATGACGTAAGACCAGGTAGCTGAATCGAGATCCGTGGACATCTGAAGAGTGTTCTCGCTATCGAAGGTATATCCTCCAGAAGAGGCAAAATCAATAACAAAAGAGACCGATACCTGGGTCTGCCCCGAAACAAGGTTCCCGCTTGGGTTGATATCTATATTCCGAACCGCGATGGCGGCTGTAGCGGCCTGTACGATACAAAAAATCAATACGAGAAATCCAATGACCTGTACAATTCTTCTCATTCTCACTCACTCAAATAATGGTTCGATGTCCTCATCGATGACAAGTGACTCCCTCTCCGACGATTTCACCACATCTTCCTTTGTTGTTCTGGCAATTTCCATCAGTTCCTTGATTCTCGGGGCGTTGCTGACAGTGGAGAGCACAACGACGGCGGCAACATAACCGCTGTTTACCGGGTAATCGCCGCCACGCACCTCGACACCGGCGATATTCTCTTCGACCCAGCTCTTCGCCTTCTCGATCCCCTTCCTGTCAAGTTCATCGGGTGGGCCTGCCACAAGCACCAGCGAACGCTCTGCAGTGGAATAATCGCAGGGGATGGTCAGGCGGCCCAGCATGGCCCGGCGGACAAGGGAGATGATCTTTGCTGTGCGATCCTCGCCAAGGAGCACCTCTTCGGTGGCTTCCTTCTTCTTGAGTTTTATCCCGCCAATGATAGATCCCATGGATTTCTTCTTTCGGTTGGTGATGACTTCGGTGATGGCGTATCCGACCGAGGTGATCCCTCCTCCACGGAGCGTATTAATGATCTCGCTCGAATCCACCACCATCTCACCCACGCCCGCCTTGCCGACCTCTCCGGCGCGGAATAGCACACCGAAACGGCGGACAATTTCGTCATTCAGGCGGGAAAAAGCGCTCTTTACGCTTTCTCCCTCATTCTTCCAGGCGCTGTTGTCAAAAATAAAGGTGTTATCGGCCTCCTTGATGAGCGTTGCGAGGCTTCTTGCTGCATTATATGAATACAGCCTTCCTTCTTCCGGAGCAGGCAATATGCCAAGGACATACACCGGTTCACGGTAGACCTTCTTGAGGTGCCTGGCAAGGACGGGTGATCCTCCTGAACCTGTACCACCGCCAAGTCCGGCGACGATCATGAATGCATCCACATCATGGGTGCCTTTCTTATCAATCGCACTGATGATGCTGTCTACTTCATCGAAGGTTATCTTGGCACCGGCTGCATTGTCGGTGCCCACACCGTGGCCTTTCACGACGGTCTGCCCGATCAGGATCCGGTCCTTCAACTCGATATTTTTCAGCCCCATCAGGTCGGTCCTGGCGGTGTTCACAACGATACCGCGGAAACTGTTCCTGCCGAGCTTTTTGTCCTGCTCGATGAACATATCCACAATTTTGCCTCCAGCCTGCCCGAATCCGATGAAAAATATCCTCATGAAAGTGACACCAACCGTCCGTATTGGCAAGATATTATGAATTTATCAACTAATATGGTTTCTTGCGAGGGTTCAAATACTTTCTTATAAACCCTCTTCATGTATTGAGCCAATAATAAAAGTATTCGTTTTCCGGAGTCTTTTTTATGCCTGTTCGGCATAATTTATACAGAGCAGCTGAGTATGAAGATCTGCATCGTTGGAGGAGGAGTGACCGGCCTCGTCGCCGCTCACATGCTGGGCCCGGAACACGAAGTCGACCTCTATGAGAAGCGAGACCATCTCGGAGGGTGTCTCTCCTCGTACCGTATCAACGGCTACTGTCTGGAAGAGTTCTACCACCATTGCTTCTCCGGCGATACGGATCTCTTCTCGCTCATGCAGGATTTATGCATCTTCGATCGCCTGGAATGGCTGAACGGAACAACCGGGTACTACTCCCAAAAGACCATATATCCGCTCAGTTCCCCGCTCGAGATCCTGAAATACCCTGAACTCTCTCTTCGTGAAAAGGCACGTCTGGCTCTCCTTGTCATGAATGCAAAAAAGATGGATGTCGGCGACCTTGACGCTGTAACCGCCCGTAATTTCATACTGGACAGGCTTGGCGAGAATATCTACCGCTCATTCTTTGAACCGCTCCTTATATCCAAGTTCGGAGAAAACCGCGATAAAGTATCTGCAGCCTGGCTGATCAGCAGGATTGCCATCAGGTCCAACCGGGGCGTATCGGGCGAACGGCTCGGGTATCTTAAGGGCGGTTTTCAGACGCTTATCGATGCACTCGAAACAGCCATAGGAAGACATTGTGTTGTCCGCCTGAATGACCCGGTCGAATCGCTCCAGAAGGATATTCATGGCTGGAGGGTAAACGGACGGCTCTATGATACTGTACTCTCCACCCTCCCTCCCCATCTTCTCGGAGTGCCGGGAACGACGGCGGCTCCCCGCATCCCGTACCAGGGGGCGGCGTGCATGGCCATGGGGATTGAGAGAGATATAACCGACGGGATATACTGGTTGAACATGAAGGATCCGGCACCGTACGGAGCGGTCGTATCGCACACGAATTTCGTCCCGAAGGACCGTTACGGTGAACATATCGTATACCTTGCGTCCTATTTTTCCGGAGAGATGCCGCCACATATCGACAGGAAAATGCTGGAGGACTTCTGCAGCAGGTTCAATATCTCAGAATCCGAGGTCCACTGGAAGAGGCTTGCGGTAGAGCCGCTGGCAGGCCCGGTCTATACAACCGGATACCGGAAACTGATGCCTGAATATGCCCGCAACGGACTTTTTTTCGCGGGGATGTTCAGTCCACCCAATTACCCGGAACGAAGCATGAACGGCGCCGTCGTCGCAGGTGTCGAGGTGGCGAAATTGATCGGCCGGCCGGAGGACATATGACCGGGGAACCCGAGGTCAGTGCGGTCATTCCGGTCTACAACGACAGGCAGGCCCTGGAAAGGGCTATTCCGGAATCCCTGGAGGTTCTAGAGACCATAACAGATTCCTTCGAGCTGATCGTTGCAGAAGACGGGAGCACCGACGGGAGCTGCGAATATATCCGTTCATGGGAAGAGAGAGATCCCCGTGTCAGGCTCCTCCACAGCGATGAACGGCAGGGGAGGGGAAATGCCCTCAACCGGTGTTTCCGGGAGGCCCGGGGAAGAATCCTCTGTTATTATGATGTGGATCTCGCCACCGACATGAAGCATCTTGCTGACCTGATCGGGGCAATCAGGGAAGGCTACGACATATCCACAGGGTCCCGGCTCCTCCCGGAGAGTGATATTGAACGGAGCGGGAAACGCGAAATAGCCAGCAGAGGGTATAACTTCCTTGTAAGGGCTGTCCTCGGCAGCCGCCTGTATGACCACCAGTGCGGGTTCAAGGCTTTTTTGCGGGAGCGGGTTCTGGCACTCCTTCCCATGGTCAGGGCAGGACACTGGTTCTGGGATACGGAACTGCTCGTCAGGGCGCAAAAAAAAGGATACACTGTCTACGAGTTCCCGGTCCACTGGGAAGAGGGACCTGGGACAACCGTGAAGAGAAACGATGTGTGGTCTATGGGGACGGCGGTTCTCCGCCTCTGGTGGCAGTTGAATGTATCGAAAGATTAGCGCAATCGTCTTATCAACACTGATTGCTGCAGCCATCATAATCTTCATGCTTGCCCGGGTATGGGACGACCTGATTTTAGCGCTCGAGCATGCCGACTGGATATACCTCGTGGCAGCAACGGCCATCTGCATCGCAGCATGGTGGCTGCGCGGGTTTCGGTACCAGAAGATACTTGCCGGACTCGACATCCCTGTCGGGCTCTATTTTTCCACCGCCTGTATCTTCGTAAGCCAGACGGCTAACCTTGTTATCCCTGCACGTCTCGGCGATCTCGTCAGGGTCTTTATCCTGAAGCACGAATACGACGCTACCATATCGGAGGGCATATCGTCGATCGTGGTGGAACGGGTCTTTGATATTGTTACCATTGCATTGCTCGGGGCCGTCTCGCTCCTCTTTGTCATTGATGCGCCGGACTGGTTCTATACCCTCATCATCCTTCCCCTCGTCGCAGGCGTCATATTTTTTGGTTTTCTCCTATTTGTCGGGAAATTTTCACCGAAAAATCGTTACTTGAAGATGATCCTGACCATGCTCGAGCAGGTGAGGCAGGCCTCGCTCACACTCCGCTCCATGGTGGTGCTTACCACCGAGTCCATTCTTATCTGGATGCTTGACGTTGTTGTCTGTTTCTTCGTGGTGATGATGTTTGGAGAGAGCATCCCATTCTCCCTGATCGTGCTCGCCATCGTCATCGGAAACCTTGTAAAAGCAGTTCCGCTCACCCCTGGAGGTGTCGGGACGTACGAGCTTGCCCTCGCACTGACATTCTCCCTCGGCGGCGTTTCCTCTGCAGTCGCAACACTGATCGCAGTCATCGATCACCTCCTCAAGAACCTTGTGACGCTGGCAGGAGGAATCGTCTCCATATACTATTTCGGAGGGTGGGTGGTGGATACCATGAAATCCGCATTCAGAAAGGAACTGGTGGGAGGGAACGAACCTGGCATTTGATGCCCAGCTTATCTCGGTCTTATCGTGGCTGGTGATTCTCCTCTTTCTCCAGCTCTCAGTGTGGCCCTACCTGAAAAAAACATTTGGAGAATTCTCTTATCCTCTCTCTTTTTCTGCATCAATCCTTCTCTTCTGTCTCATTTCATGGTACTGCGGGTTAGCAGGGATTCCAATTCCGATCGCACTCGTCCCCTTCGCCATACTGTTTCTCGCGGCTGTCGCCGGAAAACAATACAGCCGCGGTGAACTGAAGGCGCAATGGCGATGGATACTGGTCTTTCTTCTCTTCTTCCTCTTCATGGCAGAGGTCAGGTATGTCAATCCAAGCATCTCGTACGCCGAGAAGTTCATGGACCATGCCTTCCTGGCATCGATCATCAGGGATCCCGTTGTTCCTCCACTTGACCCCTGGTACCTGGGAGGGTTCATGGATGTGTATTACTACCTCGGCTACTGGATCTTCGGCGTCCTTGCCATCGTAAGCGGTGTCCCGTCAAACATCGCCTTCAACCTGGCCCTCCCGACAGTGCTTGGGTATTCCGCACTGAACATGTACGCACTGGGTCACCTCCTCTCAGAGAGGTTCCGGTGGCTGCCACTGGCTACGTTTCTTGTGGTGAACCCTTCGTTTATCTGGCAGATTATCCAGGGCAAGGCTCTTGGTTCGGTTATGTGGGATTCCACCCGCACCATCACCAATACCATAAACGAATTCCCGCTCTTTTCGTTTTTATGGGGAGATGTTCATGCGCATGTTATCGGGATCTTCAACCAGGTCTTCCTGATATTTCTCCTCGTATTTGCATGGAAGCGGTGGTCTACCTGTGCTCTTCGGGAAAGATGGATAATTGCCGGTCTTACCGCGTTAAGCCTCGGATCGATGCCGCTCATCAACAGCTGGGATGTAATAATCTATGCGCCGATCACGGTCTTGTTCGGCATTTTAATCCTCTCGAAGGACCGCAGCGAATCCGGCGTCCCCGGTACAGGCAAAGGAAGTGGGGTTTTTGCATTCATCAGTCCCGTGGCCGGTTTTCTTAAGAAGAGCTACGGGTATCTCATTCTCGTCCCGGTCCTCTCGGTTGCATTCTACCTGCCCTTCTACCTGCAGATGAGCACTTCGGGCATCCTCGGGGTGGGGATCGTGGGTACTCCGACCATTCCGGGAGAATTTCTCCTGGTCCATGGATTTTTCCTCCTGGTCTACCTTGTGTACCTCTCGGCAGATATCGGAAGGAGACCATATTTCCTGCTCATCTCGCTGCCGATAGCGGTGGCAGGCTACCCTGCCGCGGCTGTGGCGGCACTACCGCTCGTCTATCTCCTTGCCAGGAAGGAGAAGAGTCCTGCCGAACTGCTGGCCATACTGGGTCTTGTGGTTATAATCACGTGCGAGTTCCTGTACCTCAGGGACAACATGGGTGAGACCTATTTCCGGATGAACACCGTCTTCAAGTTCTACATCGCCGCGTGGCTCCTTATGGGCGCTTCCTCGTTTTCCATGCTTGGAGACCTCCTATCGCGATGGATTCCCCGGGGTACATTCACATCGAGGGCCGGATGGGCAGCAATGGTAGGGGTTGCTGCCATTCTCATTGCCATGCCCCTGGCACTCCCTCTCGATTCCTCGTACCCTGGTGGTACGCTTGACGGCCTCGCCTATCTTGAGGATGCCCATCCCAGTGACGCCCGGGCGGTGAAGTACCTGCGATCGATCGAGGGGAGGCTAGGCATAGTAGAGGCGGAAGGAGGCGATTATACCTACTATTCCCGCATATCGTCCTTCACCGGCATACCTGCGGTTATCGGCATGCCGTTTCATGAATACATGTGGCGGTCAGAGGAATGGATCGGGGATCGGCCCGGCGACGTCAGGATGATATATGAGAACCCGGAGATGACGAGCTCCCTCATGCAGAAATACGGGGCGTCGCTCCTGTATGTTGGGGAGCTGGAACGGGAGCAATACGTGGTCAGGGTTGAAGAGTCCGGTCTCCTGCCAATCTATGACCAGGATGAAGTCCAGATCTACTATCTTCCCATGGAAGGATCCTAATTAACTTCGGGCAGATTATATATACGTGCGGGAGCGATTTCTTCACAAAAACGACATGTCACAAACCTTTATTTCTGCTCCTGTTGAAATGATATGGTTACATCGTCTTCACTGACTGATGAGTGATGAGGGAGATGCTACCTACTCCTGAATGAGGTGAGTTATGGCCCAGACATACGTAAAATTCCAGGTTTCTGAAGAAATTCAGAATAAAGCGCTCGAAGCGCTTGAAATCGCAAAGGACACAGGCAAGATCAAGAAAGGATCGAATGAGGCAACAAAGGCAATCGAGAGAAGTATTGCAACACTTGTGCTTATCGGGGCCGATGTTGAGCCTGAAGAGATCGTGATGCACCTTGCACCCCTTTGTGACGAGAAGAAGATCCCCTATGTCTTCATCAATAAGCAGAATGATATCGGTGCCTCGAGTGGTCTCGACGTGGGATCTACTGCTGCAGCAATCGTCAAACCGGGGAAGGCAAAAGATCTGGTAGATGAGATCGTCAAGCAGGTCAACGAACTGAGAGCGTGAGTCAATCATGGCAAACGAAGGAACGCCGGCTGAAGTGATCGAGGTCATCGGTTCCACCGGTATGCATGGTGAAGCCATGCAGGTTAAGTGCCGCATCCTCGACGGCCCAAACAAAGGGCGAATCATCACGCGCAACACTGTGGGCCCGATCCGCGAGGGCGACGTGCTGATGCTCCTTGAGACCGAGCGCGAGGCAAAGAAACTTTCGAGGCGGTGATTGTCATGGTGGAAATGCGCAACTGCAGTTTCTGCGGAGGACCCATCGAGCCCGGTACGGGGAAGATGTTCGTTAAAAAAGACGGCACCATATTTTATTTCTGCTGTACAAAATGCCAGAAAAATTTCAGGCTGAAGAGAGCCCCGCGCCGCGTACCATGGACCGCGGCCGGGCGGAAGGCTATGGGAAAGGAGTGAGCACGGGTGGACCGCACCTTTGTTATGGTGAAACCTGACGGGGTAGCCCGCGGCTTGATTGGCGACGTGGTCTCCCGGCTGGAAGGCAAAGGCCTCAAGATGGTGGCCGCACGCTTTGAAAAACTTTCGGAAAAGAGAGTCCTGGAACAGTACAGGGAACACCTGGAGAAGCCGTTCTTCCCGTCGCTTCGGCATTACATCACAAGCGGCCCCTGCTTTCTCATGGTCTGGGAAGGAAAGGCCGTGGTGCCTGTCGTGCGAGGACTGGTGGGAGCGACCGATCCTTCAGAAGCGCTTCCGGGAACCATCAGGGGTGACCTGGCAATGGACATCGGAAGAAACGTCATCCACGCCTCAGATTCGCCGGAAAGCGCTGAACGGGAGATCTCCGTTCACTTCTCTCCTGACGAGCTGGTCGCATACAGGCGGATAGACGAATCCGTTCTTTACGAATAAAACTCTTTTTTTTTAGAAAATCTCATATCAGCTGACGGCCTAATCACTGCCACATGGCGGGAGACGTGGTGAATTTTATCCTTTTATCACTCTCGTCCATCTTAATAGTCATAAATCCCCTGGCCGCGACCCTCTTCTTCGTCTCCCTCACGTCCGGGATGGGGCACCCCGAGAGGCAGGAGGTGGCGAGGGATGCCTGCAGGTATGCCTTCCTGATCCTGATAACTTTCGCCCTGCTCGGAAGCATTGTGCTCGACCTCTTCGGCATCACCATCGATGCATTCAGGATCGGCGGAGGTATCCTGCTCTTCGGGATCGGAATGGAGATGGTCTACGCCCGGACATCACGGACCAAGATGACCGCGACCGAGAAATACGAGAGCATGGATGCCGATGACGTCTCGGTTATGCCAATGGCCATACCCATGATCGCAGGACCGGGCGCGATCACAACGACAATTGTTCTGGAGAGTGAGGCTGTGGGTACGGTTATCCAGAAAGTCGTCATACTGGCCTCCATTACCATCGCAATCGTCATGACATACGTGATGATGACAAAATCAGAGCAGATCGTCTCCAGGGTCGGCCAGAAAGAGTTCCGGATTATCAACCGGTTAATGGGAATGCTGCTCATTGCGATCGCGGTCCAGTTCGTGATAACCGGTCTACGATCCGCATTCCCTCTCCTGGCAGGGACCTGAAGAACCGAAAGGAACCTAATTGAGACGTGACACTACAGTACCTGTTATGCTGATACATGGGGTTCAGATGGCGGCTGTCTGGGAGGAGCCCCATAAAACCCTGAAAAAGGCTGAATCCTGGATAAAAGAGGCCTCCAAACGTGAGGGAGATCTCGTATGCTTCGCCGAACAGTTCGCAACGGGCTGGGACCCCTCCTCGCATCGCCATGTGCAGGGGAGAGACGGGCCGATCGTTGACGGGCTCAAGACCTTCGCAGGCGAATACGGGATTGCAATACTCGGCTCTTTTCGGGAGAGACATGACCCGCTTCCCAAAAATACCTGCATCGTACTTGACAGCCGGGGTGAGGAACTGGCCTCATATTCCAAGTGTCATCTCTTCTCTCCGGGCGGGGAGGACCGGTATTTTGTCCCGGGTGAATCAGCAGCGGTTTTTGAGCTGTGTGGCACCAGATTTGGAATCGCCATATGTTACGATCTCCGTTTCGGGTCACTCTTTCAGTATTATGCCTCGTTGGATGTCGACGTGATACTGGTCCCCGCAGCATGGCCCGCATCCCGGATGAAGCACTGGGAACTCTTAACCCGGGCGAGGGCTCTTGAGGGGCAGGCATACGTAATTGGGATCAATACCACCGGGAAAACACCTATAGACACCTATTGCGGCGGTTCTATGACCGCCGGGCCCGCTGGTGAGATCGTAAGCAGGCTTGGAGAGGAGGAGGGCCTGATGGATGCAAAATGCGACAGGGCCTTACTTGTTGATACGAGGAGGAGGCTTCCCGTGTCGCGCGACCGCCGCCCGGATTTGTACCGGCAACTGATGAACGAGACGGATAATCCGGGATAACCAGGGAATATTGGAGGGGAACGTTCCAATACACGTCCGGAAACTGCCCTTTCACGCTAGGTTGAAGGGCATCTGCAGTGACAGAGTTGCCACCATTTCTATATTTACCCTTGACCCCCCATTCTATACCATGTATCGTCTTGTGTGCGTGAACTGCAGGACGCCATATCCCCCCGACGAGATCATATACAACTGTCGGAAATGCGGGCATCTCCTTGCTGTTGAATATGACATGGACGCCATCAAGGTGAGCCGGTCCATCTGGGACAACCGTCCCATTTCAGTCTGGCGTTACCGGGAGCTGCTCCCGGTCACCATCGATCCGGTCACTCTCCAGGAGGGAGGGACGCCACTCTACCACCTTCATCGCCTGGGTGCGGAGATGGGGCTTCCATACCTGTATGCAAAGCACGAGGGTATGAACCCTTCCGGTTCGTTCAAGGACAGGGGTATGACCGTAGGCGTCAGTATGGCTATCCAGCTCAAGAAAAGCAGCGTGGCGTGCGCAAGTACGGGAAATACGTCAGCCAGTCTTGCAGCGTATGCGGCGAGGGCGGGGATCCCCGCGGTTGTACTCCTTCCGGCCGGAAAGGTCGCACTCGGCAAGGTTGCCCAGGCACTCATGCACGGGGCACAGGTGATATCCATCAGGGGCAACTTCGACCGGGCACTGGAGATGGTCCATGAGCTCTGCATTTCACACGGGCTCTATCTTCTCAATTCGGTCAATCCGTTCCGCCTCGAGGGGCAGAAGACGATAGGTTTCGAGGCGGTTGACCAGCTCGGCCAGGTCCCTGACCGCATGGTGCTTCCCGTTGGAAATGCCGGGAATATCTCAGCGGTGCATAAGGGCATGAACGAACTCGCCGCGCTGGGGATGATCGACAGTATCCCGATGATGACCGGGATACAGGCAGCGGGATCAAACCCGGTGGTTCAGGCAATACACCAGGAACTTCCCGAAGTCATACCCGAAAAAAATCCGGAAACTATTGCCACCGCTATCAGAATAGGCGCGCCGGTCAACGCCGAGAAAGCCCTGACTGCAATACGAAGCACCGGGGGAACTGCGGAATCTGTGACGGACGAGGAGATCCTTGCGATGCAGCGTGACCTTGCGAGATGGGAAGGTATCGGTGTTGAACCGGCGTCTGCTGCTTCTGTGGCCGGCGTAAAAAAGCTGGTTGAGGCAGGAGTTATTGACCGCGATGAACGTATCGTATGCGTGGTGACGGGACACCTTCTCAAGGACCCTGAAACGGTGATAAGCCAATGCGAACCACCGACAGAGATAGATGCCGATCTGGACTCGCTGCTCTCGTTGTTGCAGCGATCCTGATCGTCGTCCCCGTCACTGGCCTCTCGGCCGACTATTCGATATCTCCTGACGGGAAGTCTTACCAGGCTGCAGTCCAGCTGGAGAATGCGGAAACCTTTGAATTTGTCCGTTACGGCATGCTGGGTGAACGCATTCCACTTGAAGTAGAGAACGTCTCGCTTTCCGGCAAATGCGACCCCTGCACGTTTGAATGGAGCGGGAATTCGATAATCTCATTTGAAGAAGGTGATTATACCGTTCAATACAGCGCACCTTTGATGGAAAACCATCTCTCCTCTACATTTACGGAACCATACCTCGTACGTGTGACGCTTCCACCAAGCCTGTCGGTGAAAAATCCCCTGCTGGGGATGGTCAGTCCGGGTGCGGCAATCGTTTCCATGGATGACGGAAGCACGGTCGTCCGATGGAATGAAACAAGATCCATTGAGTTGAGATTTTACGACGAAGGTAGAGAAGAACTTCTCCTGTTTTTCGGAAATTTCTGGATCATACTCGCAATCGTCCTGCTGCTACCCTTCCTCATGACGTGGAAACGGAAGAAGAGGTGATTTCACCCGGTATATCCGGGAACCAGTCTGGTAAGAATTTCCCTGATATCATCTATGCGGTATGGCTTTGGCATGATGCCCAAAAACCCGAGTTGGCGAAAATCCTCAACGATCGGGTCGTCAGAATAACCAGTGGAGAGGACCGCTTTCACATCCGGGTCAATACCCTGTAATTGCTTCATTGTGTCGAGGCCGCTCATCCCCCCCGGAATCGAGAGATCGAGTATCAGGAGATCGAAAGGTCTTCCCGATTCCCTTGCTTTCTGAAAAAGGGCCATCGCCTCCTCGCCGTTGGCTGCCAGCTCCGCATCACAGTTGAGATGCTCAAGTATTTTCCCGGCAACGTCGCGTATGCCTTCTTCATCGTCCATTAAAAGTATTTTCGGCACTATAGGCACGTGATTTCCCCCCATCTTCTGCAGCATGTTCAGAAAAGATCTGGCACAGGCCACAGTCCCATAAGATATTATATGATAATATTCTTTAAAAAAAGGTACTTATTTTTTCAGTACAATATCAATGCCATATCTTTCGGCATTCCGATCGGCTATCTGCTGGATCTTTGCAATCTCCTCCTCTTTTTTCGTCGGTTTGAAAAGGTGGCGGAAACGTTTCTGCTCCGTTAGATAGACTTCAACCGGTTTTCTCTTGACCTTTTTAACTTTTTTTATCTCTCCATTCTCCATCTCGTAATTGACCCACAGGCCGGTCTCTATGGCCAGTTTACCTATCGCTATCGTCTTTTCCCCTTCGAATCCCCAGCCCGTGCAGCATGGGGCATGGACCTGGATGTAGCATGGACCCGGTGTGTTGATTGCTTTTTCAACCTTTTTCTTGAAATCTGCCGGGTATGCAACCGAGGCCGTTGCAACGTAGGGCGCTCCGTGCGCAGCAAGGATCATGGGCAGATCCTTCTTGGGCCGTGAATTGCCAAAGGAGCATTTGCCGGCCGGGCTGGTCGTAGTGCTCGCATCATAGGGTGTCGATCCCGACCTCTGTATTCCTGTGTTCATGTAGGCTTCGTTATCATAGCAGATATAGGTGAAATCGGTCCCTCTCTCGAACGCTCCTGATATGCAGAGCATCCCGATATCAACCGTGGCACCATCCCCGCCAAGAGCGATGACCTTCTCCGTCTTGCCCTGTCTTTTCAGGGACGCAACAATTCCTGACGCAACTGCAGAATTGTTCTCGAAGAGCGAGTGGATCCAGGGAACCCTCCAGGCAGTCTCGGGATACGGCGTGGAGAAGACCTCCATGCACCCGGTGGAAGATACGACAATGGTATTGCTCCCGGCGGCTTCAAGGATGAGCTTTGCGGCAAGCGCTGCAGCACACCCACCACAGGCGCGGTGGCCAACATCAAAAAGATTGCATGGTTCATCAGTCATTTCAACAACTCCTCGCGAAGACCATAGAATATGTCTCCTATCCCCTTCTCGGCATTATCGACGATTGCGGCTATATCCTTCTTGCGGACATCCCGCCCTCCCAGCGCCAGGACGTACCCGAGAACCGGGATCTGGCTGCCATAGAGTGCATCCTTGACCTCCAGGCAGGCTGCACCCTTCGATCCGAGGGAGATATTCTTGTCAAGCACCGCAACCCGGCTGACCCCGGATAGGAATTTTACTATCTCTTCGGCCGGGAAAGGTCGGAATGTGCGGATCTTGAGAAGCCCCACTTTCTTCCCTGCATCTCTCAACTCGTCGATGGCATCCTTGACCGTCCCGCAGAGGGAGCCCATAGCCACGATCGCCGTATCTGCGTCTTCAAGGCGGTAAGGCTCGACAAGTCCGCTGTAATCGCGCCCGAACATCTCGCCGAATTCACGGCCGCATGTGGCAATGATCTCATGTGCCCTGCGCATGGCCTGGTCATTTTCATACCTGAACTCCTGGTAGTAATCCGGTGATGCAAACAGACCGAAGCTTATTGGATCATCGGCATCGAGGCGATGGTATGGCTTGAAGGGGGGGAGATAACTGTCAGCCTGCTCCTGGGTAAGCATATCCACCGGCTCATAGGTATGGGATATGATGTAGCCGTCAAAACAGACAAGGGATGGAAGCAGGACGCGGTGGTTCTCTGCCACCTTGTATGCGACATAATGGAGATCGGTTGCTTCCTGGTTGTCTTCCGCATAGAACTGCATCCATCCTGAATCACGAAGCGAGATCGAGTCCTGGTGATCGTTCCATATGCTCAGGGGTGCCCCCATGGCTCGGTTCACGATCGACATGACGACAGGGAACCTCATGCCTGCAACGTTGTAGCAGACCTCGAACATCAGGGCAAGACCCTGTGATGTCGTCGCCGAATAAACTCTCGATCCTGCAGCGCTTGCACCGAGGCATGCCGAAAGCGCGGAAAATTCGCTTTCAACCGTGATATAATCCGCATCAAGCTCGCAGTTGGCCACGATCTCGGCCAGGGCCTCCACGATGTGCGTCTGGGGGGTGATGGGGTATGCCGCAATGACCTGCGGGCGACACAGGGTCACCGCACGTGCAACAGCGTGGGACCCCTCCATGATCTCCATCATTTATTTCTCCTCCTTTTTCATCTCGATAGCATCTGCAGGGCATTCCTCGGCACATAAACCGCACCCCTTGCAGTAGTCATAGTCGGGAACCGGATACTCCTCCTCGTTCAGACTGATGCATCCCTCGGGGCAGACAATTATGCACATTCCGCATTGAGTACATTTGTCGTGGATAAACTCCGGTTTGAAGACCCGCCACGATCCTGTCTTGTTCTCCCGGGACTTACCTGGTTTTGCGGTGCATCCTAGATTCAAGGCCATCTATGCCGCCCCCTTTACGAAATCATATGCTGCACGTGCCGCAGCGATATTCTTCCTGGCAAGCTCCCCGGGGAAACGCTGTTTTAACGCATCCTCTAGGGCCGAAAATTCGATCTCTCCTGAAGCGGCAACAAACGCCCCCATCAATGCGGTGTTGGTGATGGGAAGACCGAGTTCCTTCAGGGCGATTGATGTTGCATCGATGGCGATCAGATTCACTCCCTCGGGAATTGGATATGTGATCTCCTTTTCGGTGTTGACTATCACTATTCCTCCCGGTTTGACGCCATGGAAGACGTTTACATCACCGATAAGGCTGCTGTCCTGGACGATGATGTAATCTGGTTCATAGACCTGGCTGCGAAGCCGGATCTTCTTGTTATCGAACCTGACAAAAGCCTGCACCGGTGCCCCCCGGCGCTCCACCCCGAACGCCGGAAAAGCCTGTGAAAAAACACCGCCCGCAAAAGCAGCAACGGCAATAAGTTCAGCAGCGGTCACAGATCCCTGGCCGCCCCTGCCATGAATACGTAGCTCTCTCAAAGAAATCCCTGGTATAATTTTACATGATTAATAAATATAAATTTACATATACACTTCCAGGCCCAGAATACTGTCAATTCCGTTGAAGACATCGCGGGCAATCAACGCAATTCCATCACTGGCACACCATTCGTCATATACATGTATATCCCGGCCAAGCAGTCTGCGGGCCTCCTCTGCAATCCGGGGCGCGAGGGTCCCGGCCAACGCAACCCGGGCTCTTGGAGCAAGGAGGAGCATTGATGCACACTCCATCGCTGAAAACATGGCGATAGCAGGATTCCGGTCCTCTTCTGGGAGCGTGTGGGTGACACCGGCATGGAGGAAGGCCTCGTTGGCCGTCCACTCGCCTTCATCAACCTTTCTGATTCCCTCCACGTCAATGGCTCCATGTTCGGCTCCGGGGGCAAATATGCAGGCATCGAGCCCGCCGAGTATACGTCCGTCCTTCACGAGCAGGGTGACCGTATTTGAGCTGACATCAGAGACAACCACATCATCGCCGAGGTCTTTTACTGCCTGGTACGCGATTCCTACCTTTTCGGGGCTGGCCTGGTGGGAATAGGCCTTGAACCTGGTATCCGTCGGAGACATCCTGTGCAGTCCGGGTATGGCAACGGCCGGGACTCCGGAGTCCCTGATCTCGTCAAAGACCCGTGTCCCACCGCCGATATGTTTACCTGCCCCGCTCCTTGAGACGAGGCCGCGGTTGCGCACCTTGTGAACGGGTGTTATGGCGCTGAAATTATCCCCCATCGAGTAGGTGATGCCGATGCCTTCGATCCTGTCCAGTGAAAAGATAGGGTCCAGATCCCGAAAATTGAATGAACGGGCATCTTCCCTGGTTATTTTCCAGTGTATTCCGTCACCCGAGAACCTCATCGAGGTGGTTCCGTGGTCAATACCTATGAACATGCGTGTATGAAAGTTGTATGCCCGGTGAATATATCATTCTGATCGATTGCTTTTCTGTTCTGCCGCCGGGGATCCATACCGTCTCCAGGCAAGCTCCATCCCTGCGACAAGAACCGCACCGGCGATCGCAAACGGCAATGCTGTCCCTGCCGTTCCGCCGCCTGCAACCACCATGTCATAGAGGAGCCGGGTGGATCCAAGCATGAGGCCGGTCAGGAAAGCGAGAGTCTTGGTGTGATGAGAGGAGAGAAGAAACTTGAGCACCCTGCTGAATACAAGGAGTCCTGCAGCTCCACCGACGACGAACGCGATGAGAACGGGAAGATCAAAGCCCCTTAGCGCCCCGAGAAGATACTCGTACTGGTTCATGAGAAGAGTGATATACGCACCTGAAATTCCGGGGAGTATCATCGCACACAACGCCACCATGCCCGTACAAAAGACCATCGGCAGCGAGTGCCCGAGTGTTGACTGGTCAAGACCAGCTATGAGAAATCCGGCGACCAGCCCCGGGACCAGCCAGACACCGGCGAGGACCTGGTCTGCACGCTCGATCTGCACGTAGATAAGAACCGATGACGCGATTATTATCCCAAAAAAAAAGGCGAATGTCTGGAACGAATAAAAATCAAGGAAGAAGAGGATGATCCGGGACATGATGACTGCGGCGAGGCCTATCCCTGAAAGGAGGAACACCAGGAACCAGGGATCAATGAGGCTGAATTCCCGTGCGAATTCTTCTTTTCTGCCCGTAACAAGGTGCTTGAATGCAGATATCCGTATATTGCCCACCGCGGTGACAAGACGCTCGTATATTCCCGTGATCAATGCGATGGTCCCGCCCGAAACACCAGGGATGATGTCGCAAATACCCATGAGCAGCCCCTTAAAAAAGATCATGGCGCTTTCACGCGGATCGGTTTTCGGAATCACACAGTAGTATGTGACGAAGAGAGGTTTTAATGATTGAGCACCACCAAAGAGATGAAAGATATGGTTGTTATCGTAACCGGCGGAGCAGGCTTCATAGGCTCCCACCTCGTGGATGCGCTCGTGGAAGATGGCGAAGAGGTCATCGTCATCGACAATCTGAGTACCGGGGATCTCGAAAATATCAGGGTGCATGTCGACTCCGGCGCCATTCGATTCATCCAGGCAGATCTCCTGGGAGACGGCTGGCAGGAGTCGTTTGCCGGCGCCGACAGGGTGTATCACATAGCCGCTGATCCCGATGTCCGCGCCAGTGCGTCCAATCCGGAACATGTCTACGAACAGAACGTAACTGCCATGATCCGCGTTCTTGGGGCCATGTACCGAAACGATGTGTCAGAGATTGTTTTTACCTCCACCTCGACCGTCTATGGCGAAGCAGAGGTCATACCCACCCCGGAAGAATACACGCCCATGGAGCCGATCTCCATATACGGAGGATCAAAACTGGCGTGTGAGGCCATGATATCTGCATATGCCCACACCTACGGGATGAAGTCCTGGGTATTCCGGTTTGCCAATATCATCGGGCAACGAAGCAACCACGGTGTTATCTGGGATTTTATCCACAAGCTCCTGGAGAATCCGAACGAACTCGAGATACTCGGGGACGGAAAACAGATCAAGTCATATTTTTCCGTCGGTGCGTGCGTAGAAGGCGTACTCTTCGCCGTTGCACATTCGGATTCGACATTCAACTGCTTCAATATCGGGTCAGACGACTGGATCGATGTGACCTCACTGGCAGAGATCGTGGTCGACGAGATGGGACTTTCCGACGTAGAGTTCAGCTATACCGGCGGTGACCGGGGCTGGGTCGGCGACGTCCCCAGGATGCAGCTCTCTGTCGCGAAACTCAAGGCCCTTGGCTGGCATCCCGGCACCGGCTCTGCAGAATCTGTGCGGGATGCGACCCGCGCCCTGCTCGGCGAGCTGGGTGTGGCGTCCAATTCCGGCAGCGGAGAGATCGCATGAGCGCGAACCGGAAATATATCGTGGTCCTAAGCGACGGAATGGCCGATGAGCCCGTGCCCGAACTCGGGGGAAAAACGCCTCTCGAGTTCGCCAGGACACCGAATATGGACAGGATAGCGCGGGACGGAATGTGCGGGATGATGCGTACGGTTCCTTCCGGATTCGAGCCCGGGAGCGATATTGCCAACCTTTCAATCCTGGGATATGATCCCGGCCGCTATTATACAGGCAGGGGACCGCTTGAAGCGGCAAGCATGGGGCTTTCCCTCGGAGAGACGGACATCGCCTACCGGTGCAACCTGGTCACCATACGGGACGGCATCATGGAGGATTTCTCTGCAGGCCATATCTCCAGCAGTGAAGGCGCCATGCTTCTTTCGGACCTCCACTCCGCCACGAAAGATTCGGTCTCATTTCACCCCGGGATAAGCTACCGGAACCTCATGGTCGTCTACGGAGGGAATGGATCGGTCACCACACCCCCGCACGATATTGTTGGACAGGAGATAGCGCCATTCCTGCCGAAAGGTCAGGACTCGGACGTGCTCTTAACCTGTATCGAGAAAAGCGCGCTAATCTTTGCAAACCATCCCGTGAACAGTGAGCGCATCGAGTCAGGAAAACCGCCTGCCACCCATATCTGGCCATGGAGCGGAGGAAGAGTCCCTTCTCTCCCCTCATTCAGTGAAAAATATCGGAAATGCGGCGGGATTATCTCTGCTGTTGACCTGCTTTCAGGGATTGCCCGTTATGCCGGGATGGAAACGATCAAGGTTCCGGGCGCGACGGGGTACCTGGATACCGATTACCAGGCCAAGGCACGATATGCCATCTCGGCCATGGATCATCTCGATTTCCTGTACCTCCATGTGGAGGCTCCCGACGAAGCCGGCCACCTGGGCAGCGCAAAAGAGAAAGTGAAGGCCATAGAACGTGTGGACGAGATGGTGGGGACTATCATGGACTCGTTCGAGGGAGTCATTGCCGTTCTCCCCGACCATCCCACGCCAATCAGGGTCAAGACCCATACGAGCGATCCGGTCCCGTTTGCGGTCCTTGGAAAAGAAAAGGACGCCTGCGAATTATTTTCAGAAAAGGAGGCCCAAAAAGGCGGTTATGGGACTATTGACGCAACGAATTTCCTTTTCCTCCTCTTCAGCTGAAGGCTGGTGGCATCAGGCCCGTGCTTCATCACCTGGTCAGTGGGGGTAACTGTCATCATCTGCCTTCCAGCCCACGAGGAGATAATAGGACACTATAAGAATGGCAGTCTTCCATCTTGTAGATGATGGCAGATGAAAGGATCCCGGATGTTTGAAGAACTCGAGCGGGTTATGGGAGAACTCTCCCCTGTGCAGCGCGTCCTGCTTGGGACCGACGGGTCTGTGACCAGCCTTCTGGAACTGGTGACCGGAAGCCCGGTCTCTGTTTCTACACTTCTCCAGGAGGTACGAATAGCCGATGAAGAGACGGCGGCGGCACTCGACATAAAAACCGGTGAAGAGATCAATCACCGGATCGTGGAACTCCGGAACGCCGAGACGGGCGACGTGCTCGTCTATGCCGTGTCGGATACCCCCCTCTCCCGCCTCTCTCCCGAGTTCCGTGAAGATCTCATGAAGGCAGACATACCTATCGGAAGAATCCTCGCTAAATACCGGATGGAGTCAAGGAGAGAGATACTGGAGATGAATGTCAGGCCATCCGATGCCCCCATGCGGGAGAGGTTCGGCCTTGGCGTGGATCTACCATTTCTCTCACGCAAATACCGTATTTATCACCAGAACCATCCCCTCATCTGTATCGAGGAGTCCTTCCCCTCACATAGTTTTCTTGACAGGAAACAGGTCATGGTACAGGCCCCGTCAAGACTCCATCTCAGCCTGATAGATTTGAATGGATCGCTGGGACGGGTGGACGGGGGGATGGGCATAACCCTGAATAATCCGGGCATCACGTTGTCTGCGGAATACTCGGACGAAACCGCCGTGGAGGCACCCGACGAGGGGATCCGGGCACGGATAGCTCATGCAGCAGAGCAGGTTGCCTGTGCTCTTGGTCTGCCCGGAAGGGCCCGGATACGGGTCCTTGAAGGGTATCCCCAGCATGTCGGGCTTGGAAGCGGGACGCAGTACGCACTTGCAGCCGGAAGAGCCGTCTGCGAACTGTATGGTGCGAGCCCGAGCCCGGAAGCGCTGGCGGGGATCACTGGCAGGGGCGGGACCTCCGGCATCGGCACCGCCGCATTCTCAGGCGGTGGCTTCGTAATGGACTGCGGCCACAAATTCGGCCCATTGATGGAGAAAAAGAGTTTTCTCCCGTCCTCTGCATGCATAGACCCCAGGCCCGCACCGGTGGCGAGCCGACACCTGTTCCCTGATGACTGGAAGATCCTCGTGGTCATCCCCTCTATCCCGGGCGGGGCGAGCGGTGGGGCTGAAAAAGATATTTTCCAGCAGTATTGCCCGGTACCCCTTGGCGAAGTACAGGCCCTCTGCCACGAAATCCTGATGCGGCTCCTCCCGGGACTCGTGGAACACGATCTTGACGCATTCGGCGCGGCAATCAACCATATCCAGACGATCGGGTTCAAGAAGATCGAATGCACCCTCCAGCCATCCCATATCACCGATCTTATGGCAGATTTGCGCGAGGCTGGAGCAGCCGGAACAGGGCTCTCCTCATTCGGCCCGGTTGTGTATGCAATTTCAGACGGGAGTATGTCAGGTTTGGAATCGGTGGGCCGGGCCTATCTATCAGGTCACGGGGGAGGGGACTGCTGCGTGACGACTGCCAGGAACACGGGTGCTACGGTGATCACTGCATAAACCATATCAGAAACGAAACGCCACATATGAGATCATGGGATCCGGGAAGAACCTCACCATTGGCATAACAGTAAACCTGGAGCATTACGAGAACCTGCGCCTGGAAGTGAGCGGTGAGGTGGAATGCGGGGAAGATGCCACCGAACTGGTGAGATTCCTGGACGAGATGCTCGGGCGGCTGGGACAGGGTGATCCCGCCACGAAGGAACGGGTGGAGAGCTATCGAAGAAGGGTGCTTGCGTCCGGGCTGGAGGTTTTGAGTCCGGAGATCCCTCCCACTGGACGGCAGGGCGGCACAACCGATGATACGGCAGGCACGATCGTTTTGCCGGTTGCAGAAAGCCCGGTAAAAATCGATTCCGTTCAGGAGTCAAAAGAAGCGGTTCCGCAGGATAGTACAGGTTCCGAAGAGAGAGACCGGGGTCAGTCCCACGCTCCCGCAACTGCGGGCAATGGAGCGGCGGTATGTGAATCGTGCGGCGCCGCGATCACTGCTGCGGAACAGAAGATGAGCCAGCTCTTCACAGGAAAGGACCTCTGCAAGAGCTGCATGAAAAAGACATGAATTGAGAAGAAAGCCGGGCTGGTGCATGGAATGAAGAAGAACCTCCTGATGTGGGATGAGACGCTTTTCCGGGACCCTGAGGTCTTCGAGATCGATTATGTGCCCGAACAGTTCAATTTCAGGGACACACAGATGAGGGAACTTGCCTTCCAGATACGGCCGGGAATGCGTGGAGGGCGTCCGCTCAATACAATATGCCGCGGTCTCCCCGGAACCGGCAAGACGACAAGCGTTCGGAGACTGTTCGGCGAGATTGAGGAGACAACCAAAAAGCTGGTCCCGATCCATGTCAACTGCCAGATTGACAATACGAAATTTGCAATATTTTCACAGATATACAGGAAGTTGTCGGGACACCTCCCCCCCGCCTCGGGTACATCCTTCAAGCAGGTCTTCGATGCCATCGCAAGGATCCTCCAGAAAGAGGGACAGGTCCTGCTCGTTGCCCTCGACGACGCCAACTATCTCCTGTATGAGAACGAGATAAACAAGGTCCTGTACACGCTTCTGCGTTCTCACGAAGCATACGAGGGGACACGCATCGGGGTTATAGTCATAATCAGCGACCTTGACGTTGACCTTTCACGAGAGGTGGATGCCCGGGTCTCGTCGGTATTCCAGCCGACTGAGATCTATTTTCCGCCTTATAGCGAGGAGGAGGCTGCCGATATCATCAGGGAGCGGGTTATGCAGGGCCTCTACCCGGGTTGTCTTCCAGAGGATATGTTTGACCTTGTCGTGGCACAGACGATGAAAAGCGGCGACTTAAGGGTAGGTATAGATCTCCTGAAAAGGGCCGCTCTCAATGCCGAAAAGAGGGCGAGCAGGGTAATCGAGCAGGAAGATATCTGCAGAGCCTATGATGTATCCAGGTACCTTCACCTGGTCCATACCATAAAGACGCTGAAGAGCGAGGAGAGAAATCTCTTAAAGACCCTTGCAGAGCTGAGCATGAAAGAATCTGAGATGAATGCAGGGGAAGTCTTCAAGATAGCGAAAGAATCCGTTGGAATCGGATATACCCGGTTTTATGAAATGATCAAGAAGTTCGACGGAATGAGGCTTGTGAATCTTCAATACCGCGATGGCAAGGGAAGAACCCGGGTGATAAGCCTCCGGTACGATCCGGTAAAAATCATTGAATACCTTTCCTGAAATTTCATTTATAAGGCACACAATTGACAAATCTTATCTATTCCAAGAACTTGTTTTATGGTAAAGGGGGTATTCCACGTGCTCAGTGTAAATGAACTTGGATTAGAAATTTTTGAGAATTTAGCAGAATATGCTGAGGAATTTAATGCTGCGTATCATGAACTCGACAATGGCGCACGGATCATCGACTGCGGAGTAAGCACAAGGGGCGGATACGCCGCAGGAAGGGCATTCACCGAGATCTGTATGGGCGGCCTTGGCGAGGTCAATTTCCGTATGGGTGAGATAAAGGAGTTTCCCGTTCCTTTTATCGATGTCTTCACCGATTTCCCTTCGATCTCATGCCTCGGAGCCCAGAAAGCCGGCTGGACTGTCAAGCACGAGAACTACTCTGCGATGGGAAGCGGACCGGCGAGAGCGTTATCACTCAAGCCCAAGCATACATACGAGGTGATCGACTACGAGGACGACTTTGATTCTGCAGTCATCGCACTCGAGAGCGATCATCTACCAAATGGCGGCGTAATGGAGAAGATCGCCGAAGAGTGCCAGATAGATGTGGCAAATGTATGTGCGGTAGTCGCACCGACAGCGTCGGTGGTAGGCTCCATCCAGGTCGCAGGGAGATGCGTAGAGACGGCGATATACAAGTTGAATGAACTTGGGTTCGATACAAGGAAGATCACCGCCGGTTTTGGCACAGCACCCATCCCGCCGGTAAAGAAAGATGCGACCAGGGCCATGGGAACCACAAATGACGCGACCATCTACCACGGGCGTATAATGCTCACCATGAAGGCCCCCGAGATCAAGGACTACCTGGAAAAGATACCAAGCAACAAGTCAAAGGGATATGGAAAACCCTTCTACGAGATCTTCAAGGAGGCCAATTTCGACTTCTACCAGATCGACACCTCCCTCTTCTCGCCGGCAGAGGTGATCATAAACGAACTCTCGGAGGGCGTGGTATACCACTGCGGGATGGTCAACCCGGATGTGACGATCAAGTCCTTCGGACTCCAGTAACATTTCTTTTTTCGGGTTTTTTTTGGGGAAAGCCAGCTGGGCGGTTTTTTGGTCTCCCTGGACCTGGTGAGTCAGAGCGATCCTATCACCAGAGTGGGGGACTCTTTCGTAGCAGGGAAACAAAACACCACTCGAAAGGAGGGGGTTTGCTGCCCCACATCTCCGATGTCCGTCCTTCGTCCTTCCTTGCAGCATCCCGCAGTGGATATCTATCGGGCAGGGTTGACGTCCATGTACGTGAAATCCCCTTGAACAGTCCTTATCGCAGGGGGGGAGCCCGGCGGAAAGAGGCAAACGCGAAGCGTAGCCCCCCGGGATCGGGGGCCCTATCGCATTGTGGGGGATGCCGCAGCGATAGGACACAGTCCGGGTCCCGGGAGGGGAGGGGGTGAATGATAGTGAACCCCCGGGAGCATCTCAGGGTGCTGAAAAGGGGGCCTGCCTTGCACCACCTCCGCAGATGATATACATCGGGCAAGGGTTGACCGGTGGATTGTAAAAGATTCAGAACCGCCCCGATACAGTCCCTATCGCAATTTTGGGGTTCGCCGCCCCTGGGAGTGTCTTAGAGCGGAATATGGACATGGGGCTACCGCTCACCACAGGCGATATCCTATGGGCAGGGTTGATAGGGGTGAGTGTACTGAACCTAACTGTAAATGTGTGCCGACAGGGTGGCCTGCCGCCCCCCCTTGAACCCCCCGCAGGCGATATCCGTTGGGCAGGGTTGACCCTGTTGGGATGGAAGAATCGATCTCATCCTCCCGGATCAGTCTCTATCGCCGTTCGGGCGCTCGCAGGAAAAACGTTCGGCGGCGGGAGGCCAGCGAAACGGAGGCCACACGGTGGCTTCAGTGATTAGTGGTTACACCATTCCCTGATCTCCCCCGCATTCAAGATCACCACAGGCGAAGGACGACAGCCCGCCGCCACCGCTACATTGAGAACGAACAGAAACAAAATCTATACCTGGCATGCCAGATCTCCACGATAACGCATGGGAACGCGAATACCGCCTGCGGGGCAGGCGATGGGGCGGTTCTCCTTCACGCCTCCCGGACCTGCCCGCCGGATCCCTGGTACTGGAGGCAGGGTGCGGTGACGGCAAGAACCTGTCCGCCATGCAGGCACAGGGATGGAGCGTGGTAGCCCTGGACTTTTCCCGGTCAGCTATAACCCTTTCTGCCGGCCTGGAAGGCAGGGGCACACGCGTGACATACATGTGCGGCGATGCCGGCTGTCTCCCTTTCCGGACGGGCTCTCTTGATGCCGTCTTCCTGGTCCACGTCCTCGGGCACGCCCTGGAACCAGCCCGGCGGATAATTGCGACAGAGGCGGCCAGGGTCGTCAGACAGGGCGGCCTTGTAGTCTTTCGCGAATTTTCCCGGGAGGACATGCGGGCCGGATCCGGACAGGAGATTGAACCGCATACCTGCCTGAAAGGTGACGGGATCTCGACCCACTACTTCACGGAGGAGGAGGCCGTATCCCTGTTTCCTGATCTTTCCCGGGTCTTTGTCGGGACACACAGGTGGCCCCTCAGAATAAAGGGGACGAACCGTGTCAGGGCGGAGATAGAAGCAGTCTTCAAAAGAGATGCCGGGAATGCCGTGCCTTCTCAAACCGGCGGGATGGGGAAAGGTACATGAAACTGAACGCAATGGACATTGTATCCGGGTTTTGGTCTTCTGGAAAGACCCTCTGAGAGATCATGATAACAGAATTTCGCATCAGAACCAAACGGTTGGACCTGGTCCCGGCGACCATACAGCTCCTGGAAAGCGAGCGGGATGATACAGAGACCTTTGCCCGACTCCTGGATGCAGTCGTTCCCGGATCATGGCCGCCGCCGCTCGTTGACGCCGAAACGCTCGGGGAGTTCATCCGGATAACTTCGGAGAAGACCGACCCGTTCTTTTCCTCGTGGTACTGGATACGGGACGATCCGTCGGCGGGGGAACGCGTCCTCATCGGATGCGGCGGGATCGCTTCGTCTACCGTATCACCGGACACGGTATGTATCCGGTACTCGGTCCTGGAGGAATTCCAGAACAAGGGCTATGCCACCGAGGCGGTACGGCATCTCATCCCGGTACTCTTCTCCTTTCCGGGGATCCAGCAGGTGATGGCGACGACCAATCCACACCTCGCTGCATCGATCCGGGTGCTCGAAAAGAACGGGTTTATGTATGCCGGCGAGAACTGCAACTGCGAGGGAATAGAAGAAGGGACGGCCGTATATACGCGAAAGAAGCCTGGTGCGGCATAAGTCCTGAAAGATTCGCGTTAAAACCCGGGTGACGAACACACGCCGCGCGACAGGCCTTTCGGTGCATCGGAAAACCAGCCAGCCGGGAGGTGCCTGGATCGCCAGGAGAACCGCACCTATATCGGTAGCTTCTCCTAAACCTCTTTTGCATGGGTTCGGTGCTGGAAGAGAAGAGAGACGAGATACAGGCATATGTGAAGGGGATATTCCAGGCATCGGGATCCCATGGATATGACCATGTCCTCCGGGTTACGAGTCTTTGCGAATTGATCGGGGCTCGTGAAGGTGCCGACATGGCGGTTCTGATCCCTGCAGCCCTGCTCCACGATATCGCCCGGCCGATCGAGGAGGAGTGCGGCATCCCGCACGAGATCGAGGGCGCCCGCATCGCAGAGAATTTCCTGCGAGAGATCCGGTACGACGAGAGGCTGATCCCGGCGGTTATCCATGCAATCAGGGCACACCGCTTCAGTACGGATACCACGCCTGATACACACGAGGCCAAAATACTCTCTGATGCCGATAAGCTTGACGCAATGGGGGCAACAGGGATCGCCCGGACATTCATGCAGGCCGGAGAAAAAGGCAGGGATTTGGTGGATGCCGCCGGCCATATCCACGAAAAACTGCTGAAACTCAAAGATCGCATGTATACACAGACTGGCCGGGAACTTGCAGAAAGAAGGCACCGCGTGCTTGCCGATTTTGCCAGTGCCCTCGAAGATGAGATGGATCTTATCAATCCCCCGAAATTCGTTAAATAGTAAAAGAAGGAATCCCTGAAAACTGATTGCCCCAAAACCCCCTTCATCTTACAACCCCAAAAGCCCGGAAAAGCCGTATTCGCCAGGGAATCACGATGTCAGGAGAAGAGACAGGGTTTCCACCCGGCCATATCAACAATTTTAATACCCTTTAAAACGAAATTTTCTGGTCACCCGGGCTCATGGTCTAGTCGGTTATGACGTCGCCCTTACACGGCGGAGGTCGCCGGTTCGAATCCGGCTGAGCCCATGGCTGTTTTTGAGGGTATTTTTCCAAATCCTAAAGAACCGTACCTCATAGTTGTCCTTCTGCCCGGAAAATCGTGTTCCAATCGATCATTAAAAAAAAATCAGTATTCATCCCGGCGAATTTAACCGATTTGGTCAAAATATTTGGTATTATGTATCCTTATATAAGCCTAATCGTCTTCGTTGCCGATTCGACAGTATCTCCTATCATAACCCTCAACGTGACCCTGTAGGTTCCTGCATTGGTATACAGATGAAGGGGATTTTGGTTGCTTGAGCTGGTACCGTCTCCAAAGTCCCAGTTCCAGCTCGTCGCTCCAGGTGAGCTGTCCATGAACTGCACCTCCTGCGGCGCACGACCTACCATGGGGGTGACAGTGAACTGGACATTCAGTGAACTATCTGGAATGGCAGAACCGCCGAGAACCCTGATGGTCGCGGTTGTACTTGCACTGCCATATTCACTGCTTACCGTCAGGGTAACCCTGTACGTGCCGGATGCCGTATACACATGGACGGGGTTTGCCGCATTCGAGGTGGTACCGTCTCCAAAGTCCCAGTTCCAGCTCGTCGCACCACTCGAGCGGTCCGTGAACTGCACCATAAGCGGTGCACGTCCTAACGTTGGGCTGGCAGTGAATTTTGCTTTTACCGCATCTCCGGTACTTGCAGTTCCCCTGGTGACCAGGATCTTTGATGTCGCTGTATCGGTTTCGCCCTGTCCGGTTACCGTCAGGGTCACAGTATAACTCCCAGTGGATGTATAGATGTGGACCGGGTTCGTTACCGTCGATGTGGTACCGTCTCCAAAGTCCCACTTCCAGCTCGTCGCACCACTCGAGCGGTCCGTGAACTGTACCTTTAAGGGCGCAGGTCCGACTGAAGGGCTGGCACTGAACCCGGCACTGATCGTATCCCCGGGGCCTGTCGAACCTCCGGTGATTAGGATCTTGGCTGTCGCTGTATCGCTTCCGCCCTGTCCGCTTACCGTCAGAGTCACGGTGTATGTCCCGGAGGAACTATAGACGTGGACCGGGTTCGTTACCGTCGACGTGGTGCCGTCGCCAAAGTCCCAGTTCCAGCTCGTCGCTCCACTCGAATGATCAGTGAAGTGTACCTCCAGCGGCACAGGTCCGGTTGACGGGCCGGCACTGAAATCTGCAACGATCTCAGGACCGGACGAATCGCCATTGATTGTGATCGTCTTCGATGCAGTGTCAGAGCCCGATGCGGAGAATACCTTCAGGGTTGCGGTATACACCCCCGAACTCTGGTAAATATGTGACGGGTTCTGCTCAGTAGATACGGATCCGTCACCAAAGTCCCACCTGTACCCCGTTATCTCCTCGCCTGTAGAGGTATCTGTAAATCGAACAAGGCATGGCGCTGATCCGCTTTCAGGAACTGCGGTAAAATTAGCGAATAATTCACCTGAACCGCCGCCACCATTCTGGGAACCTCCACCGACGACTGCGAACGCGCTGGCACCAGGGCCGTCCATCCTGTTCGTCCAGGATATCCCCTGCCCTTCTCTGGCTGCCAGGCACCATCCGTATCCGTTAAAGGTCGCAAACGTCGTCAGGTTATGGAAACTGTACTCAACCTTTGCCGCACCGTTGTTCTCGAGGACTGCCCCGCTGAACCTGGAGGGATACATGTTCCCGACAGCAAGATCGATGAACATCAGCTGGAAGGTGTTTGTCGTGTCAGAGACATCCAGGCCGGAGAAAAGGGGCAGGGTTGAAACGCCGTATCTACCCGGCCCGGGTTTCCAGGTCTGCGGGCCGTAGATGAAATCGTCCCTGGTGAATGTTTCGTCGATAGCATCCTGGACATACTGATATTGTATGGGAAGCTGGTTCGTTACACTGCTCGGTGTCCAATTATAGCCGCTCGACTTGATATTGACCCGGAAATCATCGGGTATTGTGCCATTTACCGCGAGAAGGAGTATGACATCGTCGCAATAGCCTCGACCACCGGTATTCGTGATATAGAACACTCCGGACTGATATGAGGAGGTCGAAACCTGTCCAATGTTCTGGTCAACATCATTCGAGACGTGAATCTCGTAGAGATTACCCTCGGGATTGATGAAATAGGCGTTATCCGGCCCCCAATAACGGGGACCATCAAGATCGTATTCCACTCCGTCGTCATTTGCCACATTGATGTAAATGTGGTTAATGTCTGGGAGGGGCGCCGCGTTCACAGCTGGCAGGCTGAATAAGGCCAGCAAAATAAGGAAGAATGCAAGAGACCTTATCTTTGTTTTAGTATGGGTCATGATACCACCTGTATCCGAATTACGGGTTTGGCTCCGCTCATTAACTCAATTCGGTTAATCCAATCCTTTATAGTACTAATTGAAATAATTTACTGCGAATATACGCGGGTATATCCCAATTTTCTTTTGAGAAAACCTCGCCGGAATGATATCAAATGCACTCTTGCGACATTTTATTGATGTGTTCTTGGGATCTATCTCACTATAAATGCTTTATTTTTTAAAGGGAATGAAAAGGATTGGTATGACCGATAAAAATCGCGAAGATCTCAGGGCAAGAGTATTTTCCACCAAAGATCTTGTGGCCTACCAGGAGGGGGCTATCGCCAGCAGGATGATCATCAATAGACCGGCAGGCAACATCACCATCTTCTCTTTCGATAAAAATGAAGGTCTTTCGGAACATACGAGCCCATATGATGCCATGGTTTCAATATTGGAAGGAGAATACGAAGTCATTGTGTCGGGTGCGACACACCTGATGGAGCAGGGCGAGACCATCATCTTTCCTGCCAACGCCCCCCATGCCGTCTCTGCGGTGACGAGATTCAAGATGATGCTTGTGATGATCAAGGAGTTAGACCGCCCGGGGCAATCATAGGAAAAGAGAGATGCTGTCTCTCAAGAAGTGCGCCACAGCCCATACATCTCCGCCCTGGCGAGAGATTTCGCCCATGCGCTTTGTGCATGAAATGGAATTGGCATATACCGCCCGGAGTCGGGCGGGAAAGGGATGATCATACAATTCTCCAACACTCTCATGATGCAGGAGAACATGCCCAATGGCGACATGCGGCATCTCCTGATCGCTGCCAAAACGGGTGCGGCACCCCCAAAAAAAAGGTACTTTTTTGATCCCTAATTATGCGTCTTTTGCCGATGGAGGGTTACATTGCTGATTGTATTCCATTTCCGGACCACACGGAAGAAAGATTAAATTACGGTTAAAATATCTTATTTAAGAGAATAAGCCCCATAAATGCTTTGATTTCATTCCAACAATAAGTCGGCTCCTGATTAAGCATTGGGAATAAATCCAACTGACGCCAGGCAAAATAACCTCAATAATTCAAATTAGACAAATTACTTTATATAGATGGAGAGAAAATCCATTTTTTGGTGCACCGATTCCACAGGCGACGCCTGCCTGAATAAGCACTATACAATCAAGGTGGCATCAATATAGGCAGTACTCCAGGCTTTGAATGACGGGGTGGTTCTCGGTACACCAAATTCAGATATCACATTCTGATAAAAAATGTATCGGATCGTATCGGGGGGGACATCCGTACCGGTCTCCCCAATCCGCCCACATATTACTTTAATTTCTAAAATATGGTTTTTTTTGGGTTATTTTTGGCACAGGCCCATATTACGTGGCGGAAGTTTCGGGCATGCCAATATCCAGCAGCGTGATATCAAATGTCAGGGATTTTCCGGCGAGGGGATGATTCTCGTCAACGGTCATCGAGGTATCAGTGATATTTGAGAACGTGACATAGCCGATATTGCCGTCCGGTCTCTCCCACATGAAGGTAGAATCAAATCCGGGCTTCAAATATGGCTGCAGCTTTCCCGATTCCCGAAGATTCCAGAAATTTTCTACACCCTGGAGGGTATTCATCTCACTGACCAGTTCACTCTTATGCACACCATATGCCTTCTCCGGCGGAATGGTAACCGTCTTTGTCTGGCCCGGAGTCATTCCCACCAATGCTTCATCGAATCCGGCAATCAGCATTCCAGAGCCAATGGTGACCTGTAACGGTGTGCTGTTCACGTTCGACTCGAAGACTGTCCCGTCTTCGAGTTTGACGGTATATGTCACATTAACAGTATCACCTACTTTCGCTGTTTCGGGCTGTTCGCTGGTACATCCTGCAAAGGAGAGTGCACATGCCAGAAGCGACGCCAGAATGATGTACAGGATTATTTTCTCCGCCATTTTTATCATATACAACTTTTCGGTGCCGGCCCTATAAATTTCTGTATCCATGGACATCCGTGCGGAAGATGAAGATTCTGGAATATGCATGTGATGAGATCGGCTTTTTGGCTTTTTTTGCGGGATCCGGGTTCCATCAACTGTAAAAGGGAACGATAGATGCGAAGATTCCGGCAGAAAATGCCTAAATAGAATCATTTTTAATCTCGTAATCGATAAAAAGTTGATCATACTATCGGATAGTGGCTTTTTATGACAGAAAATAAATACAGGGTAGCCGAAATCGGCGGTAGAAAAGTACAATGGGACCCGGAACAGTTGAGAAAAATCAGGGAACACCCCTGTTTCTCTGAGAGGGCTTGCCATGCATTCGGGCGCTGCCACCTGCCGGTGGCTCCAAAATGCAACATCCAGTGCAATTATTGCGTGAGGGAATTCGACTGCGTCAATGAGAGCAGGCCCGGTGTCACGAGCAAAGTACTCAATCCGCAGGAAGCACTGGATATGGTTCGCAAAGCGCTCGACAAATTCCCCTACATCAAAGTGATCGGAATCGCCGGACCCGGGGAACCGCTGGCAAACGAGGAGACGTTCGAGACACTCAGGCTTCTCTACGACGCGTATCCGAACATCATAAAATGTCTCAGTACAAACGGCCTGCTTCTCCCGGATAAGATAGACCTGCTCAAGAAATACGGTGTCAGTAATCTTACGGTGACCATGAATGCCATCGATCCCGAGATCGGTGCAAAGATTTACCAGTTTGTCGACTACAAGGGCAAGAGATATACAGGAGTGGAAGGGGCGAAGATACTCCTCGACAACCAGCTGAAAGGAATCGAGATGGCCGTGGACCGACACATGATCGTGAAGATAAACACGGTCTATGTCCCGGGAATAAATGAGGACCATATCCCCGAGATTGCCAAGAAAGTGGGGGAGATGGGAGTATACAACTTCAATCTGATTCCCCTGATAGCCCAGTACAAGTTTGCAGACATTACTCCGCCCACGCCGGAAATGAAAGTTAAGATGCAGGATGAATGTGAAAAATACGTTCGTCAGATGCGTCATTGCCAGCGCTGCCGTGCCGATGCAATCGGTCGTCTGGGGCAGGACGTGCAGTCGTGCCTGTACCAGGACTGAAATGCGGCTGCCCGATCCAATTTTTTTAGTTCAGAGTAACGGACTCTTTTTATATCCTCCGGTTATTTTTCAAATATGAGTGTGTCTGATGAGATACGAAAAGTAGTGCTCCATGAGGAATTCAGGATCTGCCAGGTATGCGGGTACGACAGAGGGTTTCATACATCTTTGATCCGTATTTCAGCAGGACACCGCCATTTTCGATGCATCCTTATATGCCCCGAATGCGGGACCAGGTACGATGTGAAATGGATAATAGACCTGAGATGATTCCATCACAGGCTGGAAAATTGAAGGATTGAGTCAAGGCTGGATATGACAGGTTCCAGCTGGCCCGGGACTGCGGTGGTCTCGGTCATGACGGTCTTATCCCTGTATGTTATGAGATAGGTGAAATAATCTGCCCCGCCTGTTTCGGCAGGGTATTCTGTGCTCAGGTTTGGAAAATCCGCGTCATCAAGCTGGTCTTTCAGCTCCATCAGTGAAGGCTCGTCCAGCATAATCATGCCTGAACCAGAATGGGTCGAATAGACAGCCTGGCCGTTCTCGAATACGACGAGATGATCCGAAAAACCGGTAAGGCCTCCTGAACGTGTGTAATCAACGAGTATAGCCGGTGGGGGGGCCGAATCGGAGCCTTCAGGCCTGACCTCGGTGCATCCTCCCGCCAGTACCAGGACGACGAGCAGAAGGATCAATGCCAATCGAAGCCAAACTGTCTTCCTAATGCCCCTCACAGGGAAATTCCAGCCTCCCGTTCTCATGTTCCAATTCGATCTTCAATCTTTTGGAATATAAGCATTGTCTGTGTCGGTCGCTCATCCGGCGAATCTCTTATACATGCAGGATATCTTCTTCATTCTCCCTGCGCTGCTTTTTTCCGGGGGTTATCTCCTCGACAGCCTCCATCAGAACATCGATCTTTTCATTCCCGAAGATATCGCGGAATGCGCGGAGTTCATTTGAACCTGTCACGATTACGCCCTTCCTCTTCATGGGCACACCCTTCTCATTCAGGGGATTGATCTCGATCGCCAGTGCTGCGGGGCGGGTCTTCGTTCCAGGCAGTTTCAGGAGCGAGACGCCCTTTATGGATGTAACCTTTCTCTCCCAGTCCTCCCCGTTTTCAAGAAAAGCCCTGATGTTTTCGATGAGTTCCATGGGAAAATATCCGTGATCCCTGCATAAAAGGATTTAGCGTGGGGTATGAAAGAGACAAACCTGACAGGCATCAAAAGAGTGTTCCAGTCTCGATCGGCAAAGTTTGCCTGCTCTAATAGCGCTTTATGCGACAAGGCCAGATTAGATTGGGAGCATGTTGCATGAATATCATCACCCTCTCACCGGAACAGCCCTTTGATCTCCATCTCTCCCTTTCCTGCGGGCAGGTATTCCGCTGGGCCCGGGAAGGGGACCGGTGGACGGGCGTAGTGGGTGAAAAGGTGGTGCGAATTCGCCAGGATGGTAACAGACTCATATTCTCCGGAGCGGACCCCTCGTTTGTCAGAGAATATTTCCATCTGGATGCGGATCTTCCCACCATCCTGGGAGAGATCGACCGCGATACACTCATGCATGAGACCATCCTGAAAAATCAGGGGTTGCGAATAATTCGTCAGCCAGCCTGGGAATGCCTGGCGTCCTACATCTGCGCCACATATGCCAACATTCCTGGAATTAAAAAGAGAATATCACTTCTTTCGGAGAAATTCGGCAGGCCCGTTTATTCCGAAGGTGAGACCTTTTACAGTTTCCCAACCCCCGAATCTCTTGCAGATTGCCTGCCTTGCGACATCAGGAGCTGCAGCGTCGGTTACAGAGCTTCGTTTCTTGCCGAAACCTCCCGGATTGTCGCAGACCGTCCTGAGTGGGAAGATACTCTCAGGGCATTGTCTTACAGGGATGCCCGAAGAGAACTCCTCGCGCTGAAGGGTGTTGGCAAAAAAGTTGCCGATTGCGTCCTTCTCTTTGGATTTCAAAGGTACGAGGCTTTCCCGGTGGACGTCTGGATCGAGAGGATTATGAAGCGCTGCTACGGCGCTGACAGGGAACTGAAAAATTATGAACAGGTTGCCGGGCTTGGCCGGGAACTGTTCGGTCCCTATGCAGGCTATGCACAGGAATATCTCTTTTGCGACCGTAACAGGATAGTTCCCCGTTGCTGATCAGGTCCCGATATCCCAGCTGGTCATGTATTTCTTTTGCAGATCGCTCAATTCATCGATTGCCAGCCCAAGCGATGTGAGCTTGGTCCGCGCCACCTCCTCGTCTATCTCCATTGGAACATTGTAGACTCCCGGGTCCAGTTCCTTTCCGTGCGTTGCGATATAGAGGGCTGATAGAGCCTGGAGGGCGAAACTCAGGTCCATCACCTCCACCGGGTGGCCCATCCCTTTGGGTATGGCAAGGTTGACGAGCCTTCCCTCGGCGAGCACATGGATGGTCCTGCCGGCCAGTACGTAGCTATCGATGCCGTCCCGCCGGATGATGCGGCTCGCATGTGATTCCAGCCATTCGACATCGATCTCCACGTTGAAATGGCCTGCATTGGAAAGAATGGCCCCGTCCCTCATGAGCGGGAAGTGATCTCTTCCAATGACCGATGTGTTCCCGGTCGTCGTGATAAATATCTCCCCTGTTCTCGCAGCATCCGCCATCGGCATCACCAAAAACCCATCCATGTAGGCCTCGAGTGCCCTTCTGGGATCTACCTCGGTCACCGTGACGCGTGCACCCATACCGCGAAGTTTCTTCGACAGGCCCCTCCCACAATATCCGTAACCTGCGACAACCACCGATTTTCCGGCCATGAGTACGTTCGTCGTCACCATGATCGCCGTAAGGGCACTTTCACCTGTGCCGTGGACATTGTCGAAGAAGCGCTTCATGGGGGTATCATTCACCGCAACCACGGGAAAGGAAAGTTTGCCTGCGGCCGCCATCGCACGGAGCCTGTGGACCCCTGTGGTGGTCTCCTCGCACCCTCCCAGGATATCATCGAGCTGATCCGTGCGCTTCGTATGGAGATGGAAGATGAGGTCCATGCCGTCGTCTATGGTTATCCGGGGGCGTGCATCAAGCACCCTGTCGATGGCCTCGTAATACTCCTCCGTGCTCGCGCCCCGTTTTGCATAGCACCGCACACCATCTACGCGGTCGAGCGCGGTGGCAACATCATCCTGGGTGGAAAGCGGGTTGCACCCCGTGATATGGACCTCTGCCCCTCCTGCAGCAAGCGTCTGCACCAGGTTTGCCGTCTTTGCTTCCACGTGAAGGGCCATCCCTATGGTAAGCCCGGAAAGCGGCTGTTCGCGTAAAAATCTCTCCCGTATCGTTCCAAGCACCGGCATATACTGGCGGGCCCAATCTATCTTCTGCTCTCCCGTATCCATCAGAACCTCACTTTGTCCTGCCGGAAGGCTGCAGACACTTCCGGCTTTTATGTATCCTATAATGGTCAAGAGAATTATTTAATCTCCACGCGGATCATCCGGGAATAATGCTAAACCTTTCTGCACCGAATAATTTCTCATGGTTCTGACACGAAGGATAATCCCCTGTCTTGACATAAAGGACGGGCGGGTCGTCAAGGGAACGCATTTTATCGAGCTCCGGGATGCGGGAGACCCGGTGGAACTCGCTTCGCGATACAACGAACAGGGTGCGGACGAGGTGGTCTTCCTGGATATTACCGCATCAAAAGAGAACCGGGGTACCATCATCGAGGTGATCAAACGCGCTGCAGACCAGCTCTTCCTGCCGCTGACGGTCGGGGGCGGGATCCGGTCGGTCGACGACATCCAGCAGATCCTCCGCGCCGGGGCAGACAAGGTAAGTATCAATACCAGTGCTGTCCTCGATCCCGCGCTGATAAGCAGCTGCGCAGAGAAGTTCGGGACCCAGTGTATTGTGGTCGCTGAAGATGTGCGGAGAAATTTCGATCCAAACCCCGACGCAACGCAGATAACCCTGCCTGACGGATCCAGCTGCTGGTACGAAGTGGTGATCTACGGAGGAAGCAAGCCCACCGGTATCGATGCTATCTCCTGGGCAAGGGAGGCTGAAGAGAGGGGTGCGGGTGAGATTCTTCTTACAAGCATGGAGACCGACGGGACCAAGAAAGGATTTGATATTCCTATCACCGCTGCCATTTCCGAAGAGGTGGGCATCCCCGTCATCGCCAGCGGCGGTGTCGGAACGCTGGAGCATTTCTATGACGGGTTTGTAAACGGGAAGGCAGATGCCTGCCTCGCGGCAAGCGTCTTCCACTATGGTGAGTTCACGGTTCGCCAGGTCAAGGAGTACCTTGCCGGGAGAGGCATTCCCGTACGGCTGTAAGGTCAAGCTCAAGGCCTGCAACCGGCTGTTCAAGCTGGAATGCATTCAGAACCGTGGGATAGACCTCCCCAAATACCCCTACAACTCTCTCTCCTGCCATGATATCGGCCCTGCGACCTGGGATGAACGCCGGATCCTCTGATTCCCTCACCGTACAGGGTATGTTAAGTTCCCGGGCTAAAACATCAGACAGGGCATAAATTTCGCTGAAATCGGCCTCAGGGTGCATGCTGACTGCCGCGGCGGACTGGCGGGTGCGGGCGTCAAGGATGACGTCTCCCACCGCAAACAGTCTCTGCGGGAGCTCACGATGGATATTCATCTGGAGTGTCTCCATGAGGAGAGGGAGGATGGTGCATCTGACATGCGTGTGATCTTCCGTTATGGGATGCATCACCCGCAGGACGCGGCCATCATAATCCCGGTTCATCATCCCAAAGAGTGTACGATCATTTGTCAGTGTAAACGGCATCATCTCCAGGTATCCCATGCCGCAGAGGATCTCCCGGACCATGTTCATCATGCGCACGTACGGGTGCCCCCTGCCCGCAGTAAAAGTGGGTGGAAGGAGCGGGCCGATCTTCTCGTAGCCGTACGCAATCCCTATGTCCTCGAAGATATCCCAGTCATGGAGAATATCTGCCCTGTAACAGGGCACCTGGACCCTGATCCGGTCCGATGCTTCTAATTCGGCACCATACCGCATCGCTTCGAGTAAGGTGACCATCTCGGAGGCCGAGAGGGAGAGGCCGAGCAGTCCGGTACATTCGGATACCTGTACCACTCTCTCGAGAGGCGCAAGCGAGGGTACTTCGGAATCACCGATGCTGATGCTCTCGATATCGGCTCCGTTCTCTGCAAATGCCGTGCATATTATGTTGACCGCGGTCATGACCGCCCGATGGTCCGTCCCGGTCGTATCCAGCAGGATGTTTCGGGTACTGGTCGTCACCCGCGTCAGCTCCCCGTTGATGATGGGCGGGAACGAGAGAACGTCTCCGTTTGCGTCGATTATAAGAGGATACCTTGAAAACGACTCCACGAGGTGGGCATAATCCCTTCCCTTGGGATGCTCATGGAGGATCTCCCTCATGGTCATCTCCTTATCGAAATCGAGAGGGACAAATGAGGTATCAGGGTCGGCCGCCAGGTATCGGAACGGAGGATTGACAGAGTCAAGGTCATGGATTCCGATGGCAACCTTGCCCCGGCCACGGCCTACTGCCCAGTGGAGAGCCTCCTGAAGGCCCATCAGGCTGACGATCGATTCCTCGTTAAAAGATACGTTTCTGATAACTGCAGATCCAAGATAGGGCCGTATGCCTGAGAGGCCCGGGTCCATCGAGAAGGACATGCCTGACGGTGTGACCCTGTAGACATGCAGACCGGTCTCTATTCCCAGAAATCCACGCATGGCCCTTGCCACCCCTTCTGTCGAGAATAGATCGGGGCGGTTGGCAAAGAATTCGATATCGGCGTGATCCTCTTCGATCCTCTCTATATCGGCACCGAACATGGGTATGCGGGATAATATGGTGTCCCTGTCAGAACCGACCAGTTCCTCGAGATATGCATATGGCAAATTGATGACCGGCATCTTCTCACCCAACCTCTTTCCGGATATCGCAGATCGGACTCTCCCTGACCCACTCAATATCGCTCCTGTAGAGCTGTCTCAGGTCCTTCATCCCAATCTTCAGCATCGCAAGGCGGGAGACACCGAGCCCCCACGCAAGAACAGGGTGTGAAAGGCCGTTTGCAGCACATACTTCCTCGCGGAAGATACCCGCACCTCCAAGCTCCACCCAGCCAAGGCCGTCAACCCACACCTCAGGCTCGACAGATGGCTCGGTATAGGGGAAGTAGCCTGGCCTGAACCGCACATCCTCAAATCCCATCTGAACGTAAAATTCTCTCAGGAAACCGAGCAGATGCCGAAAGTTCACGTCCCTGTCCATGACCACTCCCTCCAGCTGCTCGAACTCGGGGAGGTGGGTGGGATCGATGGCCTCCCTCCGGTATACCCTGCCGATTGAGAAGGCCTTTGCCGGCGGTTCCGGATGGTCGTGAAGATATTTAATGGTGAGACAGGTCGTGTGGGTCCGAAGGACACACTGTTCTGCCTTGGCATTGCTCCACTGACCGCCCCACCCGGTAGAGGATGTCCCTCCTCCATGTTCGTGGATATCTCTTACCGCCTCCCAGCCCGGGGGCAAATCAAGGTTGCAATCCAAAAAGAACGTATCCTGCATCTCCCTCGCCGGATGGTCCTGAGGCTGGAAGAGGGCATCGAAGTTCCAGTACGAACTCTGCACGATGTCGCCATAGATCTCAACGAATCCCATATCCAGGAGAACCTGGCGCATTTCATTGAGAAGCCGCTGGTAAGGATGAATTTTTCCGGGATATACCCTGCGGGGAGGCGTCTTTACGCTGAACCTGCGGAGCCGAAGATTTCTCCATTCTCCCGAGACTATCTGCTCTGCGGAGAGCCTTCCTGTCTCCTCGGCCAGGTCAAGGCCTTCCTCGATCATCTCCTCACCAGCCGGAGTTAGTGAGATCGTGTGGGTGACCGATTCCTCTTCGCGGATCAGTCCGCGTTTGAGGAGCTGGCGGATGCCTTCTGCGTCTGATTCGGGATTCCCGAGTGCTATCTCATCCGGTCCCCGGGGGGCGTGGCCGGTCTTCATAACCCGTCCGTCCCTGATCTCCACCCAGCCTTTCTTCTTCATCCAGCCGATGGCGATACGGGCAAGGGGGTGTTGCTGGAGCTCCTTCATGCCAGTCGAATCATCGAACGAGTCATAGACCTGGCGTTCAGGGAGCCCCAGTTTCCTGTATTTCTCTCCTTCCTCCGTAAAATGATACGAGACCGAGACATTCCTTTCAACGCGGGCAAGTCCCCTGTCGCTGCACAGGTGTGCATACTGGATTACCGACTCCTCGGCAGCCCCTATAATCCCTGCCAGGGTGGCAGGTTCTGCAGATTTCAGGGGTGCCAGCGCCAGGAGAAGCCTTTTTTCATTCAGCGTCAGTTCCATTTCATCATCTCCCCAAGCATTTTTTCAACCTCGTGCATACGTCCCAAAAAAATACACGCCAAACGTCATTCCCACAACCCCCGGTATCGACGGTCGGCATGTTATATATGCAGGGCCGATCCGTGGGACTGAAGATCTGTGTTGCCTGTCTGCGGGTCGGATAGTGCCTAATCATCATGAACACCTTCGGTAAACTCCAGGGCTTTACATTAAAGGGGAACCGGCAATAAAGCAGGTCCCCTATCGAAAGAAACAGAAAAAGTCCACAATAATTGATGCCTCGTTATAGAGAGAGGTTGATGCAGACATTCGTGTTTACCTAATTATTTGAGCGTTTCAGCGGTATTTATTCGTTTCTGATCAAATCGGGACGGCCGTCTCCGCTTTTCTGCCGGGTGCACGCTCATAATTCCACCATATGATCCACTTCGTCCATCTTCTCGCGGAATTCCTGCAGGAATTCTAATACCCTCTCTGCGGTCTCCTTCTTGCACTGGCCGCACATCATCTCCCCGGAAAGGCACCTGTTGCGTATCTCCTCAAGCTCACGGTCGTCTTCCACCATGTGGAAGAGATTCAGAAGAAAGAGCGGGCATTTATCCGGTTCTCCGCCCAGTTCCTTCTGTTCTGCAAGGGTCGGCCTGCCCCCCGTAAAGGCTGCCATGATCTTCTTTCTTACGGCCTCTTCCGGTTCCTGGAATGTGATGATGCTCTCCGGAATGCTGGAAGACATCTTCCCTCCCTGGAGACCGGGGATGAACCGGTGATAGGTCGATGATGGCGTGAAAAATCCGAATCCTCCGTGGGATATTTCTATCTCACGGGCAATCCCGGAGACATCGCTGCATTTGGAGCCCGGAATGTCCACGTGGCCCTCATACTTTTTCGAACCGGGAAACGCCCTGTGCACGTCTTCGAGGGCTTTTGCCGGTGCATTCTTGGACCTGACACTGATGTAGTCGCCCCTCTCCTCGATGGTGAACATCCGGAGCTTGTGGGCGACTCCCCTTGTCAGCCGTATGTGGGGATCCTGGTCGATCCCGACCGGGACGACAGTGGGTGCAGGCTCGCTGTCCACCTGCGGATAGAGGATATCCGCGACCTGCGTGATGACGCTCACTGCATGTGCAAGAGCCGTGTCTGAAGAGAACCCATAGATGGACTGCAACTCCGAGAAATTCACCTTCGTCGACGATTCGAATGCCAGATCTTTTAATTTGTCGTTCCGGCTCTGGAAATAGGTCTTGCCCTCGTACCCCAGGGCAAACAGGCACTTCAGGTATTCCCTTCCGTACTCGTCGCACTGCTTCCATGGGATATCACGTACCGCGTGGGCCTCCCTGTCTGCAATAGTGATATAACCCGACCCCCCCTGGAGCACGTGCCAGACCACTTCCTTCATCACCAGGAGATGTCCCAGGTGGGGATGCCCCGACGGCATGAACCCCGTAAGTATATGGAACCGGGTTTTATTCCGTATTGCTTCCGCAATCTGCCCATAATCGCGGTGTCCGACCACGATTCCACGCCGCATGAAATACGGCACTTCAGGGAGGATATTTTTTACTTCGGATATTGGTTCGATGCCGAATTCGGAAAAAAGCTTCTCGATGTCGACGGTCTGCTGGCTTGACCATGGATTTATCTCCTGATTCATCTCTTCAACTCACAGTTTCACGCGTGCAAATTCAACATATTGTATTTTTGTACTATATTCACAGCCAAACAACATCTTCTTTTTCACACTGTGAGCCAGGCGGACAGAGCGGGATATGGTGCTCATGGGAAGACAGATACCCTGGGCGATGGCATGCACGAGCATTTCAGAGTGGGGTTTTTTGCCGGAATATACCCTGAAATGATGCCCGAACTTGTAACCGGTCCGGGGGGTGTATCCCTTCTTTCTCAAATCCTCATATACCCGTCTCTTCTCTTTGAGTTCAACATCATGGGCGGCGACGGCTTCCGCATATTCGTCGGGATCCTGGATCTCTCCGTCTTTTTTCAGGGTGAGTACACCGGCTCCCGCCAGGTGGAGAATCTCCAGCGGGGACAGTACGAGGCGGTCTTCATCGAGCCTCATGCCGAAGGACTCGGGCCCTGTCGTATCCATATCTGCCGCACTGACAATTGCCGCCTTTCCCACCAGGAGACCGACAAGCGGGGACAGTTCAGGACCGGCTCCCGTCTCGGGAAGGTCCGGAATCTTCACTTCATAATAGGTGAGTTCGTTCTCATCGTCAACCACGGCAAGGACATGCTGTTTTCTCATGTGGGCAGACGCAGTCGCTTCTTCGATGAGAACATCGAAATCGATAAGGTCCCTTTCCGAAAGGACCCTGACAAGATACTGGGATTGTCCGCTTCCCGGTCGCTGACCCCTCCGGAAGACACGGAAATCATGCGGACCTGTCTGTATGGCGTAGCCACGTTCCCTGATGTCGCGGTATACAAGAAAATTACGCAAAAAGTCTGGTTTTTCCGCAAATAATGAGAGTATCCGGTCAAAACCGTATCCTGGTATGACGATTTTTTCCCGGTTGACGAGGTAGGCGGCCTCCTCGGGAGCGAGGCGAAGACCTGCCTTCTCCGGCCTCCCATAGCCGCTCTGGTCATACAGCACCCGTCCTTCAGGACCGAGCAAGACCCTGTCCCCGTCAAATCTGGCTTTCATTTGGGCATTATTGGATGTCTGCAGTAATAATGTACGGTGCATGGCCTCCAGAAAGACGGGATGAGAAGAAGGGGATCATTCAGGGAGATATACACATGATGCGATTGGGTATCCGGATACCCGTCGAGAGGTATTGAACACGAACGGATGTGAAAAAATTACAAAGATCATTCATAAGAAATCCCAAATGCTGGTGCTTTTGAGCCAAAAATCTAATTATTGAATTCAGATTTTGATAATAACACTATTTAAGAGGTCGCGTGGGTCCCGCGTCTCCCGACGTGTTGAATTACATAGGTAATACTTTTGTAATACTTTGGGGCTGATTACAGCCCAGTTGTAGAAGAACTTATGGAAAGATACAGAAAAACTTGTTTTATTGCGGCAACACGGCCCCGCCTGGGTGCGCCGGGGTTGCCATTCCTTGGGGGCTGTTCCAGTGAAATCGGCAGAAAGTGTTTACGGTATTTTAAACGTCGCAGGGTTTCTTGATCTCTCAACAGTGAACGGACCGGGCAAAAGGGCAGTACTCTGGGTCCAGGGCTGCCCTTTGAACTGCAAAGACTGTTTCAACAGTGACCTGCGGGAATTCATTCCTAAAACACTCATGACCGTTGAGGCACTATCAGAAAAGATCCTTCGGCTCCCGGAAATCGAGGGGGTTACCTTTTCCGGCGGGGAGCCGTTCTGCCAGGCGGAATCCCTCTCGGCCCTTGGCCGGATAATCCGGGAAGAAGGATTGAATGTTGTGACCTTCACCGGATTTCCCTACCCTTATATCAGGAAGAGAGAGGAGCCCTCATGGAATGACCTTCTCGATGTGACCGATCTCCTTGTGGCCGGACCGTTTATACCGCGTCTCCGGTGCGATGCTCCCATGGTCTCATCATCGAACCAGCAGCTCGTCCACCTTACAGGCAGGCTTGAGGGGAGAGAGAAAGAATGCCCCGATGCCGGAGATATAACTGAATTTTCCATATCACCGGGAGGAGTGGTAACAGCGACAGGCTACAGCGCCGGGCTCCTCTCCAGGAAAAGCCGTCCCGGCATTTCGAGGGAGGGGAGGATGTAACATGTCCCATTTCAGCCGAATCAAGACCAAGGTCCGGGATCGCAAACTGCTCACCGACTGCCTCATGGATATGGGTTACCAGGTAAGGGAAGGCGGAACCATCCAGGGTTACCAGGGAAGGCAGAACGTCGATCTCGCCGCCTCGTCCGGCAGGGGGTACGAAATCGGGTTTGTTGCCGACGAAGAGGGATGCCTCGACATGGTTGCCGACTGGTGGGGTGTCAGGGAGAAAGACCGCCGCGCCATGGAAAAGGTAAACGAGCGCATCACAAAAATCCAGAAGGAGTACGCGATACGCAACGTCATTGAGCAGACAAAAAACCAGGGATTTTCCGTTGTAGAGCAAAACGAGGAGAGCGACGGTTCCGTACGGATCGTTGTACGGCGGTGGGTGTGATAGTATGACCCAGGAAGAGCCCGATCAGAAGAGCCAGATCAATATCTTTTTGCGTGCACGTGCAACCCTGCTGGTCATCGTCACCGCAGAGGAGGAACGGGCGGTTAGAGTTCTAAAAGAGGTCTGTGACCAGTGGAACCCGCCGAGACAGTGTCTCTCCTGGGATATAGTGGAAGGGTTTTCCACGGTAACCGGGGGGAAGACATTCGGCGGCAGCTCCAGGGACCCCCTGACCGCACTCGATGAATTACAGAAGACGGACGATAACGCGGTCGTCATCCTCAAGGATTTTCATGAATTCTGGACAAATCCAGCTGTAAAACGCAAGTTGCGAAATCTCTCCCAGAAATTCAGGTTTTCACGGCGTACGATTGCCGTCATCACCCCGTCCCTGAAGGTCCCGGATGAGATTCGGGATGAGACCGTGATCATCCACTTCCCGCCGCCTTCTGCAAAGGAACTTGATGACGAGCTGGAAGCACTCACGCGGGGCAGTGGTGTCACTATATCGCTCACCCCTCTTGGAAGAGAAAAACTCATCCAGGCAGCGTTGGGAATGTCTCTTAACCAGGCCCGACGCTCTTTTTCAAAAGCCATTGTACGGCACGGAAGACTGGACGACCGTGACATCGACGACGTTGTCGCGGAAAAAAAGGATATCCTGAGCCAGAGCGAGGCCCTGGAGTTCTACAGCGCCACCGAGACACCCGAAAATGTGGGAGGACTGGCGATGCTCAAGGAATGGCTCAGACTCCGGGAAAGGGCGTTTTCCCGGGAGGCCAGGGAATATGGACTGCCGTCTCCCAAGGGTATAGCCCTGATAGGAATACCTGGGACCGGAAAGAGCCTGACCGCGAAGATGATCGCGGGCCTATGGCGCCTCCCGCTTCTGCGGCTGGACGTTGGAGCTCTTTTCGGCAGCTTCGTGGGCGAATCGGAGGAACGTACCAGGAGGGCGTTATCGCTCGCCGAGACCATCTCCCCGTGTATCCTGTGGATCGACGAGATGGAAAAGGCATTCTCATTCGGAAACGGGGATTCCGGCACAAGCCAGCGTGTTTTTGCCAGTATACTCACCTGGATGCAGGACAAGACGGCTCCCTGCTTCGTGGTTGCAACTGCAAATGATATAGTCGCATTACCGCCTGAATTATTAAGAAAAGGGCGTTTTGATGAGATATTCTTCCTGGATCTCCCGGGATACGACGAGAGGAGAGAGATCTTCTCGGTTCACCTGAAGAAGAGAAAATGCCTGCCAGAAGAGTTCGATCTCGATCGCCTCGCCCGGTCCTCTGAAGGCTATGTCGGGGCCGAGATCGAACAGACCGTAATCGATGCGATGTACAGGGCTTTCAACCAGGATATGAGAAAGATCACCACCGATGATATCCTCTCTGCCCTCATGGCGCAGGTGCCTCTTTCCGTCTCACAGCGCGAGGTGGTCGACAGCCTGAGGACCTGGCTCTCTGAGGGGCGTGCTGTCTCGGCTTCGGCAGAAGAGATCCGGAGGGATGATACATCACAGATCAGGCTGGATCCCATCGATGAAGTCCAGTAATCTCCGAAGGACAGCCCCGGCTGAAGTGAAAAGAGGAGAATCCCACCTCATTCTTCCTTCCATCCGGTCATTGACCCGGAGCAGGGAGATTAAAAAGCTCTCCAGGGCTGCATCCATGGGAGACCTCCAGGCAGTACGGCTGCTGGCAGAGACCGCATGCGGGTCGGATCGGAATCTGGGCGCAAAAGCAAAGGAATCTCTCTCTTCGCTGGACAACCGGGATGCAATCGAATGCCTCTGTGAATGCATTCTCTATTCAGAGAACGGATCTCTCCGCTCAGTATGCGTTGAAAACGGGTATGCCCCGGAGGACGAGGAGATACGGGCGGTATTCTACCTGGCCACCGGGCAGATCGACCGCTACCATGACCTCGACATCAGGGAGAACCGGCCCCTGCTCACGGGCGGGTTTTACCGTGTGCCCGGATCAGCGAGGCTGAAGGTACTGGCTGCCGCAAGAGGGGAGGGCATGGGTGCAGTGATCGCTGATATTCTCTCCAGGCCTAAATCTGCCTCACGGACCGTTTATTCGCTCGTGGAATGGCGAAATCTGGCAGAGTCACTTGCAAAAGCCGGCGAATGGAAAAGGATATGGAGCCTTGCATTCGATGCTCCCGTTCCCGTTGCCGTTGAGATGCTTGCCATGCTGAAGAGTGCAGGCTGGAAGGCCGATGTGCATGACGAGATTCTCTGGAGTGAGCTGGCCGGACTTCTCCCGGATTCATGGAACTATCCCGACCCGCCGGCGGGACAGTCCGATGTCCTGGACGGCCCAAGAGAGGCGGTGAGTCGTCTTTTGCTCCATCCAGACGGCACTATGCTCGCAACAGGAAGTTATGACGGGACGATCACCCTCTTCAGACTCCCGGAAGGCTCGGTCCTGTACTCGCTGCCTGCCGGATGCGGTGACATCCGTGACCTCCGCTTCTCGCCAGACGGAAGGGTGTTGGCGGCTGCGGGAACCGCTCCGGGAATATGCCTCCTCGACCCACAGGAGGGAAAAATTATCAATTCCATCGGGGAAGAGGCAGCCCCGGTTCGTCACCTGATATTTTTACCTGACTCGGACTCGCTTGTTCATGACGGAAAGAATGGAGGGTTGTACCAGACACGTGTGGAGAGGGGTGATACAACCGCCCTGTTTCCAGGTGAAGGGGATACCGTCACCGCACTTGCATGTTCACCTTCGGGAAAGACCGTCTTCTGGGGAACGGAGAGAGGCCTTATCCGGTCCCTTCCCAGTGCCGGCGGTACGATGACGGCATATACCGGACACCGGAACCCTGTCACATTCATTGCCGGAACGTGCAGCGGTCACTACCTGGTAAGCGCGCCGACGAAAGGGAAGATCAAGTTCTGGGATGCCAGATCCGGCACCAGCGCAGGGCAGGCGGGAAGGGACGGGATGCGATGTACGGCGGTTGCGGTTGCGCAGGGCAGGGAAGTGTGTGCCTATGCGACCGATGAAGGAGAGATATCCGTCCTTTCCGTGCCTCGCGGAAGTATTGAGGCATCATTTGAGGTGTATAAAGGGGGAGTGACAGCTCTTGCGTTCTCACCAGACGGATCTATCCTTGTCGCAGGCGGAAGATCCGGCCAGCTCCATATCTGGAGGATCGGTGACGGCCGGTTGACCAGGAGCATGAAAGCACATGACAGCGCCGTTAAATGCATCTCCGTCACTCCGGCAGGCACGGCGGTCGCGAGCTCGGCCTGGGACGGTTCGATCACTCTCCATTCCCTGGCGGACGGCGGGCTTGTCCAGTCAATGAAGGTCGATCCCGCAGGTATCTCATCACTGGCACCGGCAAGGGGCGGCAGCCTGATAGTATATGGAACCGGCAATGGAAACGTGAGAGCGCGGAGTTTCCCTGATGGTATGCTGACGGCTACATTCAGCGCTTATTCGCCAGGTATCAACTCAATCGCAACCGACAGCCGGGGAGAGTACGTCGCCTGCGCCGGCGGGGACGGGGCTCTCGACATATGGAGATTGTCAGACGGTTCACTCGTCAGAAATCTCGCCGGAAATTCCGGCAATATTCATTCGCTGGCGATTCACCCCGGAGACCATCTCATCGCCGGTGCCGGATGGGATCATTTGATACGCATGTGGTCATTCCCGGATGGAGAACTGCAGGCAGAACTTGCCGGGCACCGCAGCAAGGTATCATGCCTCGGTTTTTCTCATGACGGAGCATTTCTCTGCAGCGGATCCAATGACCGGACTGTTCGCGTCTGGGGAGCCGGTGGGGAAAACCTCGCCGTCCTTCAGGGACACCGCCATGTCGTATCATGCCTCGCGATCTCGTCTGATGATTCACAACTCTTCACGGGAAGCCGTGATGGAACTGTGCTGGTCTGGTCACTGCCTGGTGGGAGGAAGCTCGCATGCCTGGGTCCCCACCCGTCCCGGTTATCGGCACTTGCAGCCGGGCCGGACTCCGCTATCCTGGCTGCAGGCTGCGAAGACGGATCGATCCGTCTGTGGGGATTACCAGACGGCGAGCTGATCAGGCAGTGGAACGGCAATATGTCGCCGGTGAGGGGTCTTGCATTTACCAGCGGCGCGATCTCCCTTGTTGCCGGTTATGAAGACGGGACGCTCCGGAACTGGCCCATGCCCTGGACAAAACCCCTCACCCGGGCCCGGCCGTCCGACCTGGAATGTGTCTCCCGACAGGTCCTGAATAGAAGCGGCTGCACCCGGTCCTCTCTTTGTCAGTGGGAATTCCTTGAAGCTCTTCTCAAGGGGAAATTCCGGTGGGAGATCGGTCACAGCGGATGTGACGCACGGATGGAGCCTTTCGACATCGAGATCATGGAGTGAGAATGTTGGAGAGAGGGAAACAGGTTCCGGACAGGATTGCCATCGATTTCGGGACGAGCAATGCCGTAATCTCGGCATGGAATGAAGAGCTGGGAAAAGCGGAGACGCTGGATCTGCCCGGATGGTCGAGATCGTTTGCCGCCGACAGGGCAGGTAACAGCGATGAAGAGATATCGGTCATACCTTCCCTGATACATTTTGCCCATTCCGGCGAACAGTGGATAGGCCGCCAGGTGGAAGAACGAGGGCTTGCGGAATCTGCATCGACCGTCCGGTGGATGAAACACTATCTTGCAAGCCAGAGCCCGGTCCGCCTCACCATCAACGGATCGTCCATGAGCTATTTCGAGGCCGGTGAGGCCTTTCTCCGTAGTATCCTGGCACATGTCGTGGAGCACTGCAGGAGCCGGGGCCATGATGCGGAACTGGTGTTCACCGTACCGGTGGAGGCGTTCGAGCACTACGAGGACTGGATCTGTTCGGTGGCTGAAAAGGTCGGGATCGCCCGTTTCCGACTGATCGACGAGGCATCTGCTGCAGCCCTGGCATACCAGGTCCGCCTTTTGCCTGGTGACTCGTTCATGGTCGTTGACATTGGCGGGGGAACAACGGATGTATCGGTGGTGGCGGTGGATGCTGATCTTTCCAACCCTGCAGGGAGACGATGCCGTGTACTTGGAAAGGCAGGAGATGATCTGGGCGGGATGCATATCGACAGGTGGATGGTACGGGAAGTCCGGGAGAGAGCAGGTAACATATCAACCGGGAGAGAGACGCATATCAGCCGCGCTCTTCTGCAGGCCTGTGAAAAGGGAAAGGAACTCCTCTCATTCACGGAATCGGTAAATATTGGCCAGGATGGATCGGTTCCTGAACTTGCAACACCGCTGCTTTTCACGAGAGATGACCTGGAGAGGCTGCTCGACGATCACGACTTCTTCTCCCGCATCCATTCCACACTCCAGCGGGCGATGAACGGGGCTATCTCCCGGGGCTACACGGAAGACCGGATCCGCGCTGTTGTGATGGTCGGGGGATGTAGCGCGATCCCGTCCATCCAGTCAACACTCCGCAGAAGATTCGGGAACACCAGGGTATTCGTTGATCGGCCACTCGATGCAGTGGCCCGCGGTGCAGCCGCATTTGCAGCGGGAATGGGGTTTTCCGACCACATTCAGCATGATTACGCGATCAAATTCTGGAATAGCGTTCGATCATTGCACGAATTCAGGACGATCGTAAACCGGGGCACACCATATCCGAGCACACGCCCTGTCGCCGCGCTACGCATCCGCGGGACATATGAAGGACAGACCCAGTTCGGTATCCCGGTGTACGAGATCGGAGAGAACGGTGACCACCGGGAGGGAGATAACCTGGAAATAGTCGCGGATTCAGGCGGATCCATGAGACTGATCGAGATGCCGTGCAATATCGACGAGGGCAGGGCCCGTTTCTGGATGAACGAGAATAACCCGACTTTCCTTGTGGCAGACCCCCCTGCCGCATTGAATGAAGCCCGTTTTGAACTGACTTTTGGAATTGATGGCAACAAGCGTCTTCTTTTGACAGCCTGGGACATGAAGACCGGCGCGACGGTAAAGAGAGACCACCCTGTTGCAAGGCTCATATGAAAAAAACCGGAGATTGAGAGATATGGAAATGCAGGAACTGGAAATCATTGTCGAATCCGATGGAAACACGATCATTCACGTAAAAGGTGCAAAAGGAAGCGATTGTCTCGGTATCACCGGGACCATTGAGGAGAAACTCGGTACTGTCACAGAGAGGACATTCACTACAGATTATTATGAACAACCGGGTTATGCCCGGAACCGGGATGTACTTGCAGCAAAAAACGGACCTGATTTCCGGACCTGAAACGGACGATCAAGTACACGGATAAGTGGATCAGCCCCCCCATTCACGGGCGAGCTCCCGGACCTTCAGGATATTGCCCGCATCATCCCTCCTCTCATCGACAGGCGTCTCGCAGATGAGGGGGCGGGTGCGGAAGAGATCGTGTCTGAGCATGCTTGAAAACCCCTCCTCGCCGATGGTTCCAAGACCGATATGCTCATGCCGGTCAAGCCCGGATCCCAGGTCACCTTTAGAATCATTCAGGTGGATAACCCTGATCATATCCAGTCCTATGATCGTATCAAACGAGTCTGTGACCTCATCCACCGCCTGAGCTGTCCGCAGGTCGTAACCGGCGGCAAAGGCATGACACGTATCAAAACAAACGCCAACCCTTTCGATCTGCGAGACTCCGTCAATAACCGCTCCGATATCCTCGAAGGTGCTTCCCACCCCGTTCTTTTCGCCTGCGGTGTTCTCCAATAGAAGCATGACATCGTTATCCGCTGCATCGAGTGCACGGTTTACCGCAGCAACGACACGCCTGCGGCCGTTCTCAATCCCATCCCCGAGATGGTGACCAAGGTGGGTGATAAGGTACGGAATGCCCAGTTCACCACACCTGGAGATCTCGGCGGCAAGATCTTCCACGGATTTTTCATAGATCTCCTTCCTTGGAGTCGCAAGGTTGGGCAGGTACGGCATGTGAACCACAACAGGAGAGATGGAGGTCTTCTTCAGTTCCTCGCGGAAATGTGCAGAAATATCCGGATCAAGCGGTTTGAATCTCCAGCCCCGTGGATTTCTTGAAAATATCTGGAACGTATCGCAGCCGATCTTCTCTGCCCTTTCCACCGCCTTTACGATGGATCCGGCGATTGATACGTGAACCCCCACCCTGAGCATGCACAAATCCTCCGGAAGAATCTGGAACCCGAGACCTTAATTACTATGGTACAGGTGCCATATTTCGTCCCCTCCATGTTAACCGAAAGTGGAAAAAACTACATGATTCACAACGTGGCACATGCAAACATATTCAATGAGAATAGCGTAGCCATTTCCATAGTAAAAAGATAATAATTTAGTTCCGGTTATTCATTATTCGCAGGCGCTTCACTCATGATGTCGCGAACCTCTTCAAGTACCGCTGCTTTATTAAAAGGTTTTATGATATAGCCACAAGCACCGAATTTTACCGCATCACGTACAGAGAACTCCTGATGATCTCCTGAGCATATTACAACCTTGAGGCCGGGGTCGATCTCCCTGATCACTTTTAACGTCTCGATGCCACGCATCTTTGGCATGACCAGGTCGAGTATCACCATCTGTGGCGAAAGTTCCCCAACTTTCGCTATGCATTCCTCGCCGTCGCCTGCTTCTCCGACGATCGTGTGCCCTCCGGATACAAGGATCTGCTTCAGAAGGAATCTGGCCAGTTCAGAATCGTCGACCAGAAGGATATCAACCATATTGACTCTAACCCCAGTAATATAGAACTCATGTAATCCAAGGATAAAAATATGATCCTATGAATCGAACGAATCACCACCCATTGTTCAAAAAATCTGTTTCAACCGTGGATAAGCCCTGTTTGGAATTAAGCAATAGCTGACTGATGAACCCGATTATTCAATATTCCAACCCCTACCATCTTATCATTATATATACCGTTTTGATTGATTCTTCTCCGGTGAGCGGGGTTGTCCCCACTTGCCAGCAGACCGGTTTTCCGGGACCGGAGCGGATGGAAAAATTCGTGCCTCGCCATCCCCCGAAAGAACGGAAAAATCGTGTCTGGAATTAGATGAAGGAATGCCATGAAGACAGGATCATCGGTCGGCGTCCTGTCTTTCCATGCTCAATCGGCTACAAGGTATACGGTTTCAGCAGCCAACGATACGGTAAGGATATGACTGATTCCCATAAATACAATATCTATTTTTTGGGCATGAGCGATGTGACTTCACGATGTACCGCCCTGCCGAAACTGTCTGTGGAGGCGGTTCCCCCGAGGTCTCTTGTCCTGATCCCGCGTCCTGTCACGTTCTGTATGGCCTCCTCCACCAGGTCTGCGGGACCTTTTTGCCCGATATGACGGAGAAGCATGACCACACTGCGTATGGCGGCAATGGGGTTGGCAATATTTCTCCCTGCGATGTCGGGTGCACTTCCATGAACCGGTTCGAACAATGCATGATCACTTCCGATATTCGCACTCGGTAGAAGTCCCAGGCCTCCAACAAGGTACGATGCCACATCCGATAGGATGTCTCCGAACATGTTGGTGGTCACGATGACATCATATTCGGCCGGATGCTGGAGCACATCAAGGCAGAGGGCATCGATATAGGATTCCTTGAAACGTACTCCGGTTTTATTTGCCTCTTCGAGACAGATATCGCGGAAGAAGACATCGGATTTGAGTACGTTTGCCTTGTGCCCTATTGTTAACTCGCGACGAGTGGCTGCACATCTGCAGGCATAACGGGCAATCCGTTCGCTTCCCTTCCTGGATACGCACCTGAACGTGCAGGCCTGATCCTCATCGATCTTCTCGATTCCCGAGTACAGGCCCTCGGTATTCTCCCTCACTATGAGCATGTCGAACCCTTTGCCCCAGATGGGGCGGACATTCGCATACAGGTCCAGGGTCTTTCGGATCTGGACCACCACGCTCCTGTAGTCGCGGGACGGAGGGGTTGTTACGGCTCCGAACAGGATGGCGTCTGCGGATTCCAGGAGGGAGAGATCCTCCGCAGTAATCGCCGTCCCGGTCTTTTCCCATCGGCCATAGCCCACTTCCACAGGGAAAAACTCGATGTCAGGACGTAGCAGGGCGAGTATGTCCACAGCAATGGGGATTACCTCTTTACCGATTCCGTCTCCCTCAACTACCGCGATCTTCAAGACGCACCATCCATTGTTTCAATAATTCAATGACCGCGTTGTATACCCGCTGTGGACTTGCCCCCCAATGAACCACCGCACCGAATTTACCGTTATACATACCGATTCCTTCCCGTTCACTGCGGCAGCACCGTGTAATAAAAGGCTCTTCCGTCACCATGCCGACGGGGCAGATATCTCTCATTTCGAAGTTCTTGCCATAGCACTCCGAAAAAACCTGCGATGCAGTCATACAGCCTGCAACGGTCTCACCCCCGAGCATGAGGTCTGCATCAAGGGTCTTTGTAAATCCCGAAGCCCTGCAGGGAAATACATCGGCTTCCACCTGAGAAATATCCCTGAGATTGTGTGAAAAGATAACGTCTAACTCCCCGAAAATGCCTGTCTCCTCAAGATCCCTGATTGCTGCCGAGAGTGTCGGGCGCGGGGGTATCACATCATAGACATGGATCGTTGTGAATGCCCCTGGATCCGGATCCAGGACAAATGTTACATGCTCGTCGAATCCGGTGAATATGGTGCACCGGTAACCGCTTTCGCAGGCCAACAGCACCAGCTTTGTCCTGTCATGAAGCTGGACCTTTTCAGGGTATACATGGATCTCTTCGGGCCCGGCGAGGAGACGTGAATCAAGTATCTCTCTCATCAGCCCTTTTCCCACAGGATCGGGCTTCACCTCCAGCAACTCGAAACCGTTCACCAGTTCACGGAGGAGGTATCTGGAGAGGAAATACACCCTTTCACCGCACGGTTTGCTGGTAGCGGTCCCGACAACCTTGTACTCCCTGGGGAATATCATTTATGATCTCTCCAATAGGCTACAAGCCCGCCCGCCCGCAGGATTTCAAGCATCCGTGGCGAGAGCGGATGGATCGGATAACTGCGATCCCCGATATGCACTTTGCCGCCGTCCGGATCGACTGTGACATCTTCGCCATCTACGCACTCACACGCGGCTTCGACCACAGGCAGGCCGACATTTATCGAATTTCGGAAGAATATGCGTGCGAAAGTGGGAGCGATGACCGCCTGTACGCCCGCCTCTTTCAATGCAACAGGCGCCTGTTCGCGTGATGACCCGCATCCGAAATTCTTGCCTGCCATGATGACTGCTCCTTCCAGGCTCCGGGCGAGCCCGGGATCGAGATCCTCGAATACATGGGTAGCCCAGAGATTCCGGTCTTTTGTACGGAGGTATCTCCCTGCTATGATCATGTCGGTATCGATATCCTCCCCGAGGCAGACGGCTTTTCCTTCTATGTGCATTTTTTACTCCTCCAAACCAGCCAGTTCTCCTGCCAGCGCACTCGCTGCAGCAGTAGCCACCGAACAGAGGTATATCTCTCCCCCCACCCCCATCCGGTTCTTGAAGTTCCGGTTCGCTGTCGAGAGGCAGACCTCCCCCTCCCCGATCACCCCCATATGGGCACCCAGGCATGGGCCGCAGCCTGGGGGAAGAAGAACGCAACCCGCCTGTACTATATCGGCTATCACACCTGTGCCAACTGCCCGCAACAACACATCTCGCGAGGCAGGGGCGACAACCGTCCTGACCCTGACCTTCTTTCCTCTCAGGATCTCTGCCAGTCTCCGGAGATCATCGTAGCGGCCGTTCGTGCATGTGCCGATAAAGACCTGGTCAAGTGGAAGTCCGTAAAGATCGCTGGCCGGTTTTACGGTGTCCACGCGGGGCGGGACTGCAACGACAGGCTCGATATTCTCGAGATCGATATCGATCTCTCTCCGGTACCGGCACTCTTCAGGTTCCTGGACTGCCGGTTTGAGGCCTGATTCGGCAAGGTAACGCAGCGTGACATGATCAGCATAAAAGAGACCGGTTTTTGCTCCGGTCTCCACGGCAAGGTTGCTTACCGTCTGCCGGGAGTCCATCGAGAGATCTGCAACCCCGTCCCCGACAAATTCGAGGGCCTGGTATGTCGCGCCGTCCATGCCAAGCAGCCCGACATACGTCAGGGCAAGATCCTTCGCCTCTGCAGGGGTGTTGAGATTGCCGTTCAGGTGAATGCCGATAGTCTCGGGCACCCGGAACCAGCTCGATCCCGAAACCCATATGGCAGCCATATCAGTAGCTCCCACTCCGGTGGCAAAGGCTCCGAAGGCCCCAAGCGTGCAGGTATGGGAATCTGCACCCACGATGATCTCTCCCGGGAGGGCATATCTTTCTCCCATCACCTGGTGACAGATGCCGCCGCCTACGTCACAGAAATGGAGATCCATCGAATGGGCGAATTTGCGCAGCTCAGCCTGAAGTGCTGCGGTGGTTGAGTTGTTTGGGGGGGCAATATGATCGAAGAGTATGTACACCCGTTCCGGAAACGCAATTTTATTCGTGCCCATCGCGTGCCATGCCTCCAGTGTGAGGACGCCCGTGCCGTCGTGCGCATATGCCCTGTCCACCTCCCGGTCCACGAACGCTCCTGCCATACCGCCCAGGATTCGTTCCGAGAGCGTGCTCATGTAACGGTCTCCTTCTTGACGTGGCGTATCAGAGCGGTCAGGGTGTCGGGAGTGATCCCGCATTTGCTCTCCCCGAGCTCCTTTACTTCGTCAAGAATCTGGCATATCTGCTCCTCATTAAGCGAGTATCCGAGTCCGGCCACGACGTGTTCCAGCGCCTTCTTGCCGGTGTGCTTGCCGAGGATGAACCTGCGTTCCTGCCCCACCAGCTCGGGCATGAAATACTCGTAGGTGAAGGGATCTTCGAGAATTGCAGCGATATGGATCCCGCTCTCATGGGCGAAGGCGTGCTCACCTACAACGGGTTTTGTCTTTTCCATGCGTATACCCGAGAATTCCTCTACCATCCTGGAGAGCGTAAGCAGGTGCGAAAGATCGTACCTCTCAATTCCGCCTTTCATCCGGACAGAGACAAGCACTTCCTCGAGGGCTGCGTTCCCTGCCCTCTCCCCGATACCATTGACGGTGGTGTGAAGCTGGAAAGCCCCGGCCTCGGCCGCAGTCACCGTGTTGGCGACTGCACACCCGAGGTCGTTGTGGCAATGCACACAGAGTGGTTTCCTGGAAAAAGAGACCAGCTCGGACATGATCGCAAACATTTCAGTTGGAAGAAGACAGCCTACCGTATCGGCAAAGGAGACGAGATCGGCTCCGTGTTCCTGGCCCTTCCCATACACTTCCTTCAAAAAATCCAGGTCGGTCCTTGATGCGTCTTCCGCTGCGAAACGGACCTCGAGACCGTGATCCTTGGCCAGGTCGACCATCTCAAGGGCATCCGAAAGGACCACATCACGTGGTTTCCGGTATTTATGCCGGATATGGAGATCGGACGTGGCAATAAAGATGCTCACCATGTCCACCCCGCAGTCGATGGCGGCCTCCACGTCGGTCTTCCGTGCCCTGGCAAGACAGCATATCCTCGCATCCAGGCCCATGCCTGCAATGGATCTGACACAATCTTTCTCATAGGGCGAGACTATGGGGAATCCTGCCTCGATCACCTCTATGCCGATCTGATCGAGCAGTTGCGCGATTTTTTGCTTCTCTTCACAGGTAAAGGAGACCCCGGGAGTCTGTTCTCCGTCTCTCAGGGTCACATCACAGATCTCAATATGCCACGGTTTCATGTTCTCTCTCTCCAGGACATTCTCCTGATACCAGCACCGTTGTCGGCCTGCTTGCCGGGCGGATCAATTCTTCGAGGCGCCTTTTATCATCGGCCTCGACCACCACCGGATCGGCCCACTCCAGGTATTTGTACGGGTCATACGAGGACTGGCCTCCGGTCATCCCCATGCACCGGTTGACAAGGACAATGCAGAGCAGAGGGATCTTCTTTTCATAGACATCGATAAGGCTTGGAAGACCGGAATGGAGGATTGCATAGTCGCCTATGAGAGCTGCCCCGGTGCTGCGGGCAGCGACTCCTATGGCAGAACCAAGCCCGTAACTGGCTATACTGATTTGGTACGGCGGATTCATGGTGAGAATGGAACAACCGGCATCTGCCACTGTCCTTATTTTTTGTTCCATTAAGAGGTTGAAGAGCACTTTATACGGACATCCACGGCACAATGTGCGATAATAGCCCCTCTTCTCCATCCGTTCGGGAACAGCACATTCCGCCGGCGGCGTCACCAGACGATGCTCCCTTACAAAAGGCCTTCCGAGCTCCTTCACATCTGCCAGTATATCCGGCGTTGCCGGGGGTGGATAAACTGTCACAACCTGTGATTCGGCCCGGACCGCACCTGCTCCCACATCTCCTCCAGAAATTTGGTTAAGCGGCGATTGATGCGACCACCGGAACATCTCCACAAGGGCCCTCTCTGCATCCATGGCCCTTCCTTTCATGGTGAGTCCGGTATCTGCCAACCGGCCATTTCCCTCGACTCTCGGCACCCGGTCGGGCATACCCCTTCCAGAGAGCAGATCGGGAGTCAGGCGGACGATTGCAGGTCTGGAAAATTGTTCAGATGCTTCGAACGCCGTTTCCACCGCACGGAAGCAGGTTTTGGGACCAGGCTCGAGCACCGGCACCTGGGCCAGTTCCCCGTAATATCGTGAATCCTGTGTGTTCTGGGATCCTGCCGCCTCGATATCGTCGCCTGCAAGGAGGATCACACCTTTCATGAGGCCCTGTGTCACGGACTGTACGAGGGGATCGGCACATGCATTGATACCGACATTCTTCAGTATCACCGCCGCTCTTCTCCCTGAAATAGAGTCGCCGAGTGCATATTCCACACCCACCTTCTCATTTACCACGATCTCTGCTCCCGTCTTTTCCGCGATGCCATTCACCGGATATCCGGGGACCGCATAACAGCGGTCCGAACAGGCGAGGAGGGCCTCGGCAAGGATCTCTTCTCCGGAAAAGCCGGTCATTCATCCCTCCACGGCACAAGGTCGCAGCCGCTGCATGCAACGCACATGGATATCGCCTGCGCCGGATCGAGCCCGGCCTGAAGGAGGGCATCTTTGTGGATTTCATACAGCTTCAGGAGCCGCTCCGGTGACGGCCTCTTGAACTCCGACAATTGAGCAGCAGGATTCAGGGGTCGCAGAACAGGGATTACTCCTATTCCGGTAAGCCTCCTGATGCAGGCCTCCATCTCCGCATCGGTCTCCCCAAGACCCACAATCACGTTCGAAAAGACGTGATCCCTGGAAAAAAGCCTGACCGAACGTTCGAGTACATCCCATATCAGGGCATAGTCAAGACCGGGACAGATATCTGCAAAAAGACGCTCTGTTGCGGTCTCAACATTGAATTTGACTTCAATAACACCGAGTGCTGCAAGGTTCTCCGGTGTCTTCCCGGTCGGATAGATGGAGACACCGATCGGAATACCAAATTTCCGGAGCTCCTTGATCACCTCCAGGACGTACTGCTCCTCCTCTGCAGGGGTATGAAGAACGCCGCTCGTTATCGATATCGCATCGATGCGGTCGCTCACGCTCTCAACCATTGAGACGATCTCCTCGATGCTCTTTCTCCTTCCGCCAATTTCAGGGACCTGGCAATAGCGGCACCTGTAGATGCAGCTGCCCGTCACCGTGATATACGCCTGCCTCGGGCAGTGATGAGCCACAGATTCCAGCCGGCCGGCCACGGATTCCCCTCCGACTGTCATCTCCGCCCTGCCGTCTCCCAGGTGACGTATCGATACCGGTGACGAGGGGTCCAGCTCGAGCCTCACCCGTCTATGCCCGACGGCAAAAAAGATCGAACCCTCTCCGCCGGCCCCGGGACCTGCTGCTGACCTGGATACATAGTGGTCTGCCGGTTCACCGATAAGGTGGGCCGAACCGAGAGAGAGAACCCTGGCCTTCAACTCTTTCCACTGCATAACAAGAGCGCCTCCTCGTATCGCGTGTAGAATGGAATGGCCGCCACCGCACCTACAATCCCCCTTCCCTTCATCACCAGCTCAAGACTGCCGTTCCCAAGGTTTTCTATCGTGTCGGGATCAACCTGGCCGCGTTTCGCCTCCCATGCAAACTCCTCGAGCTCCCTGGGATCAAATCCCGTATACGCCGCCATGCCAGTCTCTCCTGACAGGGTATACCGCTCCAGCAGGGACCGAAACCGCCCGATCAAGCGGCCGGGATTGGTGGTTGCGAATTCGCAGACAATACTAACACAGTTTTTCGTCCTGAACTCAACCGGAAATAACTGCACTATGGTATGCGAGAGATAGCAGGATTCGTCATCTTCGACCGTTCTCGCGATATTGTGCGCGAGTGTCCATGTCGCTCCCTCATCTGGTGTGTCGGTATCATCCACCCCGATAAGAACCCTCTGGTTCCTGGGAATCCAGATGGTGGATCCTGCCGTACGCCCTCCGCCTGACGGATCGGTCAGGCACCTGGTGACTCCGCCGGCAAACGACCTGCAGCTCGAAGCACCCACTCCGCCTCCGCCCATACCCAGGTAGGATATGGCAATCTCCCGGTCTTCCAGGGAGACGCCGCATATCCCTGCCGGAAATGCAGATCCCATAAGATCCAGATCGGCCTGTCCGGGAATGAGCATATAGCGCATGGTCGGTCCCACGTTTCGCACACTCCTGACAAGCGGACTCTTGGCATAGTGAAGCCTGGACCACATCGCCCCGCCGATACAATCAAAAAACTCGATCAACTCTACGTTTTCCCCATTCTCATCCGCTATTCCTACGATCCTGGGGTAATTGATGATGTAGGGCTCAACAAGATTCATCGTGGAGACCTGCCGCTTCGATTCCCCTGTTCGCCCACAGAACCGCCCCGAGGGCCCCTATCCTTCCCTTGCTTGCGAACCGGTCTATAAAGGTGACACCAAGTTCCGCTGCCGCCGATTCAGCCTCTTCCCGGGTAAGGATTTTGGTTTTTACTGCATCTGCGGTTTTTTTCCAAACCTCTCCTGGAACGAGTGGTTCAATTCCCAAAAATACGGCAATGCCGGTGTCGCTGCTAAAGGTATTGTCACTGACGAATGTATTCACATGGTCAAGAAGAGGTTTAACCGCTCCCGGCCTCACTGCAAAATTCAAAGCAGAACCCACGCAGTTGGTGGTTTTTTTCGGGACTTCCGGGTTCAGCTGTATAAGCCTCATGTTCAGAAACTCCACACCGTCTATATCAAGTCCTTCGGCACACTTGAGGGCCATGACCCAGGTGGCACCTTGCGTCTTTGTGTCGGTGTCGTCAATTCCGATTGTCACCTTCTCGTATCGCGGGCTGACGATACGGACGCGGTTTGTTCGCGCCCCGCCCACTTTCAGATCCTCGTCCGTCGGATATTCCGCCCGGGTCACTCCCGGCGCCTGGGGCAGGCAGGCCGCCACTCCGACCCCGGCACCGGCTATACCCGCCCAGGAGGTGATGACCTCATCGCCGTCAACTAAAACTCCCTCAAGTGCCTGGCCGCCGATCTCCCTTGAAGCGGCACCGAAGTTAACCGGAAAACTGCCGAGACGGGCGTTCATGGTCATGGACGTACCCTCAACAGAGCAGGATTCACAGGCACCACCGGCACGCATCCTGTTCATGGCATCCCACTCTATTGGTCCCCGTGCCCGGCAATGCTCCACGATCTGGGCAAGCCCATGTATTTCATCCACCATAACAAGGAATTTCTTGCAGAAGAGCGGGCCAAACATATTCTTAACCATTTCAGGAGTATATATTGGCATAGGTTTGTCACCGAAAATATCGTTAACAGAATATTCGGGAACAAATCTATTTAAGAGGATCGTTTGGTGTCGGGAAAAAAGAAAAAATTAAAGAATTTTGGAGAGTTCGAACTTGAAGGGGCCCAGATTGCCCCCAAAATTACCTGCGCTGATATACGTAACACCGGGGACGGTTGTTGCAGTCCTGATTCCAACCATCATCGCTTCCGACACGCACTCTTCGTCGAGCCCGTCGATCACAATCTCATATACTGCATTCACTCCTGCAGGTATCTTGCTGTCAGGCACCTTATCGCGGAGTGTCGGACAGTATTTTTCGTTGGTGCTGGCGGGCATGAACTTGTATTTGTTGGAGCCTACCTTGGAACCGCTGGCAACGACACCTCCGGGGAAGCTGGTGATTACCCCGCATACCGAGGAGATGGCATCGACTGCAGCCTGTGCGCCCATCAGGGCTGCCATCTGGTTCTCTCCCATCACGAAGAAGTTACCGCCGGCCACGCCCTTGATAATTCCAAACTCCTCTTCCCCGACATATTCACCTTCCATGATCGGGATCACCCAGCAGTTACGGCCGCCAACTTCTTTCTTGTATTCGTACCCGTCACCGAAGAAATGCAGTTTCACTGGAATCTTCTCTTCGGCATCGGGAAGGCCGTTGAATACGGCTGTCGTGGCCGAGGTCAGTACACATTCGGCCAGGCGTTCCACCACCTGTTCTTTCAGTTTCTTCTTGGATGCGCAGATCAGGATGGATATGCCGGGCCTCCCATCGGGTGTTTCATCAGGTGCGAGTATCCCCTCGATCCCTGCCTCGCAGGGACAGCCGATAGCAGATGTGGCAAAACCCGTGGCTTCAAGAGCCGCCCGGTACGCCCAGTCTTCAGTCACAGCAGTGATTATTATCCTGGAAATCCAGGTAGGAAACGCTTCCGCGTAGGTATCATCAATAGGTACACCGTTAATCTCCATTCCATTACCTCTTTTACACAAACATAACATGATGTTGATAGAATAAAGTTTCTAAATGCCCCGCCGGCGGCGGGAGAAAAGAATAGGGCAGGATGTCTCCTTGCACTTCATCCACCTTTGAACAAATGTAAAATGCATCCATAAGACCCCAACATGCGTCATCAGTCGTGTCGTGCGGGAACCGGGCACCGCTTCACTGATAAAAGACCCCGATAAAAAGGAGTTTAATCCATTTTAAACGGCTGGCAGAGACCTGAACGGACCGGGTGACATAAAAAAAAGATGCGTCTCCGCTGCTCTCCCCAACCGCCACGCGGCCCGCTGTAAGATGTATTTCGACGCTGAATCCTGCCGCCAATCCGCCTGCCGGATGGATCTCATCGTAATCTCTCAGGGTGAAAGCAGTCTCCCCGCTCCACCCATTCGGCTTCTTTACCGCAGACTGGATCGAGGTGACTTTATCATATCCGTACGATTTTAGGATGGCGTAGCTTAATTCCCACCAGGCCGTTTTCATTCACCGCCAGTTCGGCGTAGTCTGATATAAGTCGCCCCTGCACCACAACCTCTTCGTGCCAGCCTGCGGCATCCCGGGAAAGATATACGACTTCGTTTCCTGGGATGCCGGGGTTGAACTGCACAAAGGCGATGTGGTCGGTTCCAAGGAGATCGATGTCAAACCCGGTGAACTCCCCGGAAAATTCCTGGTCAAGGGTCTCGATACTCCATCCGTCACTACCCCTGGATGCGTACCGCTTTTCCCGCGTGAACCAGCTGGGAAGATATGAGTATACCCCCCTCGGTTCGCCGTTTCGGTCGAGACACAGCACCGGCCAGGCCGATGGATCCGGATCGATCTCCTCCGCGTGCCAGCCTGCTCCGTCGCGTACGGCATACATCAGGCTTCCTTCAGGATATGAGAGATAGGCAATCCTGGGACGGCCCAGAATATCCACAGCGATAGAAGAATGCGGACCGGTCTGCCCTAGATCGCTGATATTCTCGATATGCCAGCCGAACCTGTCACGATACGCGTATTTCAATGCATAGTCGGCCGACCAGTCGTCTATCAGATACCCATAGACGATATGGGGCCTTCCGAATCGATCGGCTGCGATCCGGGGTGTGTCAAGAACTGAAGACGTCTTGTCCACCAGTCTAATTTCCATTTGCCGCGCTCAAGAGTGGCGTATACGAGGCTGCTGTCAAATTCATTTCTCGCCACAGTCGCCACAACGTGGGGCTGCCCCGTCCGGTCAACAGATAGCGACAGTATCGACCGTATGCTGCTGTCCCGTCAATATCCTCCGTCTGCCATCCCAGTATTAGTCAGCCGGCTACTGAATCGGTTGCCAGGACTGTGTCACCTCCGGTAGTCCGGGCTCCGCATTCAGCAGGTGCAATACAGAGAAATATCAAAATGCAGAGTACGATAACCGGTATTTAGATACATTTTCTAACAATCATAATTCCTGCATCCGTGCCAGTTGGAGTTCCTGAGCCAAGATACACGTAATCAATTGGATTCATCAGGCAGGGGCAGGGTACAAATTCCTGGAATCCCGATATTATACAAATGCGTTTTAGTTTGGTACAGGAAAACAAAAAAACAGGATCCGCACATATCTGAATCAGAAAACTGAATCAAAAAAAAACCTTGCGATTATGCCCAATCTGCCCAAAAAGGCTCCCTGGTGCGAATATTGATACCGGCATTGCCTAGTGCCGTAATCCTATGAAAACAGACAATTTTCGATATAATATATTAGCTTTACTATATGTGCTTGAAGGGCCTGTTAGATCGCAGGGTTTTCAGGGCTTTTTAAGGCCAATTATGTTAACTCATCGATCAATTAATATAAAATAATTAATCTTCTTTCACGTTTTTCAAGCCAACAAGAGAAAAAATCAGAAGAGTTTATCTATATTAGTTAACTATTCTTTTTTAGTCGATTTTTTAATCGATTCAAAGCTGGTGCGTGATAAAAAAATGGCATTTGCATTGCATGTTAACATGGAACGTTGTACCGGCTGTAATAATTGTGTGGTCGCGTGCCCGGTCGATGCGCTCGAACTCTACACCGTAGATCCAGTCACCAAAGAAAAGATCTACAAGGTGAAGCATGGCAAGGCGACGGTTCTTGATTTCAAACAGGAACTGTGTGCCGGCTGTGGAGTGTGCGTCGAGGCGTGTCCGCATGATGTGATTAGGCTGGCAGGACGAGGGTCGATGCCGTCTAAGGCCAAGGTATGAAAAAGTGAGATTACAGGAGTGAAATGAGGTTACCGCATGACAATGTTTCCAAAATTCTCCAAGAAGCGGGATGGCGTGAATGTCACCTGTGAGCAGAAACTCCTTCAGGCAGTCAACAACCTGGTATTGAACACTGAAGTGTGTACCGGGTGTGGAATCTGCGTGGAGGCATGTCCGGAAGAAGCCATTGCACTGGGGCTCGTTGGGGCGACGAGGCGCGGTGCGGTGGAATATGCTGCCCCGGTCGATATCGACGAGGTTAAATGCTCATATTGTGGCGTTTGTGTGATTATGTGCCCGTTCAACGCCCTTACCCTCAAGATTGACGGTGAGGAGCGTCTACCGATAGTAGAGAAAGAAGGTTTCCCCGAATATGACATGGTTGCAGATATCGACGACGAAAAGTGCGTCAAGTGTACTATCTGCGAAGAAGTCTGCCCACGGGACGCAATTGTTCGTGACGTTCCCGAATACGAGGGAGCCAGTGAAGAAGGAAAAGAACGCCAGACGGCATTGGAGAGCAAGATCGAGTTCAAAGTGGACGACGAGAAGTGCACCCTCTGCGGGATTTGCGGCGCTCTCTGCCCGGCAATAGAGGTCAAGCATAAACCCTTCACCGCAGAAGCCGGCAATGTTGAGGGTGAAGTGGTCTGGGACGAGTCCCGGTGTGATGCCTGCAAGGTGTGCGTCGAGCTCTGTCCGGAAGAATGCATCACCGTCGAGCGCGAAGTCCTTGCAAAGAAGATGCCCGGAGACGTGAAGATCGACAAGAAGATGTGCTGCACGTGCACCTGGTGTTCCACGAACTGCCCCACCGAAGCGATAAAGGTGGAGAAGATATTCGAGGGAGATATCGAGTTCTTCCCCGAGAAGTGTCCAGGCGGCTGCTCCACGTGCGTGGAGATCTGTCCTGCAAACGCAATCTATCTCCCGTCCTCAAAGCCGGCCGGCCAGATGAAAGGCGAGGTCGAGCCCACCATCGCAGTCAACAAGGACTTCTGCATCCTCTGCGGGGCCTGTGTGAATGCATGTCCGGGTGAGGATATCATACGGCTAAGCAGGACCGGAATCCGCATCAAGGGCAAAGAGACTGACCTGTTCAATAAGATCAAGGAGAAACTGTGCACACCGAGGACTTCCAAGGTCAAGGAAGATACTCCAGGAAAAGTTCAGCTGAAGATGATGGAGAAGGCGTGAGGGACTAGTAATGGCAAAAACAAAAGGTTACCCAGAAACATTTGAGAAGAAACTCAAAGATACCCGAATGGAAGCCGATGCGCAGCACCCGGAGTTTACAGAAGAGATCGAGAGAATCTCCATGACCATTCCGCATATGTGCTACCAGTGCGGGACATGTACCGCATCGTGCCCCTCCGCACCCCGCAGTTCATACCGCATCCGCAAGTTCATGCGGAGAGCGTTGCTGGGGCTGGAAGATGAGGCTCTCACCGATCCGGACCTGTGGCTCTGCACTACATGCTACAGCTGCACGGATCGCTGCCCCCGTGATATCGCACCCACCGATGTAATAATGGCGATGCGGAACCTGGCTGCCAAGCGGGACATCATACCGGTTAATTTCCTGAAGACTGTGCAGGCCATTTATAAAACCGGTCACGGTGTTCCGAACAATGACGTGAACCGGGCAGCCCGTACAAAACTCGGTCTGAGTGCCGAGCCCCCGACCACACACGGATATCCTGAGTTTATAAAGGGGATCCAGGTAATCCTTGACCATTACGGGTTAAAGGATCGGGCTGACAAGATCGTCAAGGAAATGGAGGGATAATGGAATATGCATGAATATGCGTTTTACCTGGGATGTATCGCACCAAACAGATACCCTGGTTGCGAGGCGTCCGCTATAAAAACCTCTGAAAAGTTGGGAATCAAGCTCCTCGAACTGCATGGTGCAAGCTGCTGCCCTGCCCCGGGTGCATTCGGATCAATCGACCTGAATATCTGGTACGCCATGGCCGCACGGAACGTAATCCTGGCTGAACAGATGGGTAAGGACATCGCACTCATCTGCAATGGGTGCTACAAGTCGATCTACGAAGTCAATGAGAAATTGAAGAAGCACGATGAGCTTCGCGACGGTGTCAACGAGGTCCTGAAAGAGATCGATATGGAGTTCAAGGGGAGCATCAATGTATGGCACCTTGCAGAGCTCCTGTACGACCCCGAGATCTGCGGTGTCGACAAGATACGTGACAGTATCACGGTTCCGTTGTCTGGTACCAAGATCGCCGTCCACTACGGGTGCCACCTGATGAAGCCCAAGAAGGAGCGTCATTTCGGAACCTCCGAACACCCTACATGGATCGAAGAGATGGTAGCCGCCCTCGGTGCAACTCCTGTCGAGTACCGTAACAAGATGCTATGCTGCGGAGCAGGTGGCGGTGTGCGTGGGTATGACCTGCCACATGCGCTGGATATCACCAACGAGAAGATGATCAACCTGCAGGAAGTCGGTGTGGATGCCCTTACCGAGGTATGCCCGTTCTGCCAGCTGCAATACGACCGCGGTCAGATCGAGATAGAAGAGAAGTTCGGCATTCACTACGGACTGCCTGTGCTCCACTATTGCGAACTGCTCGGACTCGCCCAGGGGATGAGTCCACAGGAGCTGGCCCTCGATCTGCATGCCATCAGCTGCGAACCATTCCTGGAGAAGATCCTGTGACGGAGGTATGAGAAATGGCAGAAAAGAAAGCAAAGAAAACTACAAAGAAGCAGGAAGCACCAATGAAGGCAACCGAGAAAAAGCCTGAAGAGCCGCGTGTGGGTGTATTCGTCTGTCACTGTGGTACCAACATCGCCGGGTCCATTGATATCGAAGCAGTCCAGAAGTATGCGGAGAGCCTGCCCAATGTTGCATTTGCCGACAATTACCAGTATATGTGCTCGACTCCTGGTCAGAACAAGATAATCGATGCCATCAAGGAGCATAACCTCACCGGTGTCGTCGTCGCGGCCTGTACACCACGCCTGCACGAGCCGACATTCAGGGTTGCATCGAAGGAAGGAGGATTGAATCCGTTCCGTTTCGAGATGGCCAACATCCGTGAACAGAATTCATGGGTACACATGCACGACCGTGAAGGCGCAACAGAAAAGGCAAAGGATACTGTCCGTATTGCCGTTGCAAAGGCCTCCATGCTCGAAGACCTCTATCCAAAGAGTGTTCCAGTTGAGCATACTGCGATGGTCGTCGGTGCAGGTATCGCCGGAATGCAGGCTGCACTTGACCTCGCCAATGCAGGGATCAAGACCTACCTCATCGAAAAAGATCCGACCATCGGTGGACGCATGTCCCAGCTCGACAAGACCTTCCCGACACTGGACTGTTCGCAGTGTATCCTGACCCCCAAGATGGTCGATGTCGGAAGAGCGGAAAATATCGAGCTGATGACCTACTCCGAAGTGGAGAATGTCGAGGGCTACATCGGCAACTTCGATGTCACCATCAGGAAGAAAGCCCGCGGCGTACTGACACCTGTTGAGGCGGAGGCAAAGGGCATCGTCGGTGGCGGATGCAACGGCTGTGGCGACTGTGACGCCGTCTGTCCTGTCATCAAGCCGAACACCTTCGAGATGGGGATGAAGCCGAGGAAGGCGATATACATCCAGCACCCCCAGGTAGTTCCACTTATTTACACCATCGATTTCGACTCGTGTATCAAGTGCGGGCTCTGTGTCGAGGCGTGCGGTGATAAGAAGGCGATTGACCTGGAGATGGAGGACGAATTCATCACTGTCAAGGTTGGGACAGCGATTCTTGCAACCGGATACGATATATTCCAGATCGAGAAGAAAGACGAATGGGGCTACAAGAAGTTCGATAATGTCATCACCAGCCTCGAATTCGAACGCCTGATCTGTGCATCGGGACCGACCGGCGGACATCTTGTCCGTCCCAGCGACGGTGCGACTCCAAAGAAGATTGCATTCCTGCTCTGTGCGGGATCCCGTGACAATACCGGCGTCGGAAAGCCCTACTGTTCCCGGTTCTGCTGCATGTATTCTCTGAAGCATGCACACCAGATCATCGAGAAGATCCCGGGTGCGACACCATATCTCTTCTACATGGATATCAGGTCCTTCGGAAAGATGTACGAGGAGTTCTACTACAGGATACAGGACGAGGGGGCCCGTTTCATACGAGGTCGTGCCTCAAATGTGCTTGAAGATCCTGATACCAAGAACCTGATAGTGATGGCAGACGACACTCTGCTCGACCGTCCGGTGAACCTGGAAGTGGACATGGTTGTCCTTGCCGCTGCCGTGCAGCCGTCAGAGGAAACCGACCCGGTCAGGAAACTGTTCGGCGTATCCTGCTCGCAGGACGGATGGCTCCTCGAGGCCCACCCCAAGCTGAATCCGTGCGGTACCACAACGGCAGGTGTCTACCTTGCCGGTGTCTGCCAGGGTCCGAAAGATATTCCTGATACCGTCGCATCTGCAGAGGGAGCCGCATCAGCTGCAAGTATCCCGATACACATGGGTGAGGTGGAGCTCGAGCCCTACTTCGCACAGTGTAGAGAGGAATTGTGTGCAGGGTGCGGTATGTGCGTGAACCTCTGCCCGTACGGCGCACTCGCCCTCGTGGAGAAAGAAGGCCGAAAGATAATGGAAGTTACCGAAGCCAAGTGCAAGGGATGCGGAACCTGTGGAGGATTCTGCCCAGGCGGAGCGATTTACATGCAACATTTCACAACCCCACAGATTGTTGCCCAAATCGATGCATTCCTTCTGGGAGGTGAAGAGTAATGGCAGAAGAATGGGAACCAAAGATTCTCGGCCTGGTCTGCAACTGGTGCTCCTATGCCGGTGCAGACCTTGCCGGCAGCGCCCGTACACAATACCCGCCTGATATCAGGGTTGTAAGGGTCATGTGTACAGGACGACTGGACCCGCTCTTTGTCCTGAAGGCCTTTACAGACGGCGCCGATGGGGTACTGGTATCTGGATGCCACTTCGGTGACTGTCACTATCTCGAAGGGAACTACAAGGCAGCAAAGCGGATGTTCATGTTAAAGAGCCTTCTCAAGAATATCGGTCTTGAGGACAAGAGACTAAGAATGACGTTCGTGTCTGCGTCTGAAGGAGCGAAGTGGGCGACAGTTGTGGAAGACGTAATTAATACAGTGAAAGAACTTGGACCCAGTCCGCTCAAGGAATTTCAAAGCTGACGGGGTGGCCCCAAAATGACAAAAATAGCACTGAATCTGATTAGCGGCCGCACGATCCAACAGGGCGTGGCCATGGAGGGCGGGAAGGAGAAGGACGCCTATACCAAAGCATGTGGTATCATCGAGATGGACCCCTCCGACCTCAAGAAACTCGGGGCATGGCGAAGTACCAATGTCCGGGTAACGAGTCCCCATGGCAGCGTCGTTGTAAAAGCGGTTGAGGCAACACAGGGACCCCACCCTGGCCTTGCCTACATCCCAATGGGACCGTGGGCTAATTCCGTGACCGATCCGAACACCTACTCTACCGGGATGCCTACTTTTAAAGGCGTACCAATTGAGATAGAGGTTGCAATGGATGAGAAAGTTCTCAGTTCAGTCGAACTGGTACAGAAAAAATGCCGGGGTGAGGCCTGATGTCAAAGGTTATACCTGATGTGATCTGTCCCTTCTGCGGGACATTATGCGACGATATCGAGGTCGAGGTCTCTGATGACGGCAAGACCATCATCGATGTCTACAATGCCTGCGCTATCGGTGCAGAGAAATTCATGCATGCCCAGGCAAAGGACAGGGTGACTCGTCCCAGGATGCAGCAGCCGGACGGCAGCTACAAGGAAGTCAGCTACGATGAGGCAGTGGAATATACTGCCCAGATGCTGGTAAACGCCAAAAAACCCCTGATGTATGGCTGGAGCTCCACCAGTTGTGAAGCCCAGGGCGTTGGTCATGACATTGCAGAGAAAGTGGGCGCTATCGTGGATAATACTGCCACGGTATGCCACGGATCGACCCTCATCGCCGTGCAGGACGTGGGGATTCCCAGCTGCACTCTGGGTGAGATCAAGAACAGGGCGGACCGCATTATCTTCTGGGGCTGCAACCCGACGCATGCCCATCCGAGGCACCAGTCCCGTTATTCAATATACCCGAGAGGGTTCTTTACGAACAAGGGCCACAAGAACCGCAAGATGATTGTGGTCGACCCGAGGAATACGGATACGGCAAAGATGGCTGATATCCATTACCAGATCGAGCAGGGAAGAGATTTTGAGCTGCTTTCCGCATTCCGGGTAGCGCTTCGGAATGAAGTCCTTCCCGATTTTGTGGCCGGCATTCCCAAGGAGAAGATCTACGAGGGTGCCGAACTCATGAAGAGCGGACGATTCGGGGTCATCTTCTTCGGCATGGGCGTAACCCAGTCGCTGTCCAAGAACCATAACATAGACAATGCCATCATGCTCACCAAGGACTTGAATGAGTTCACCAAATTTTCCATTATGGCAATGCGTGGACACTACAATGTCACCGGTTCCGGGCAGGTACTCGGCTGGCAGTTCGGCTTCCCGTTCTGCGTGGACCTGACCCGCGGATTCGCGAGATACAACCCGGGTGAGACGAGCTCCAATGACCTGCTCAGGAGAGGCGAAGTTGATGCCATCTTTGTTCTTGGAAGCGATCCAGGAGCACATTTCCCTATCAGCTCGGTACGAAAGCTTGCCGAACTCCCATCTGTTGCGGTCGACCCCCACATCACACCAACCACCGAGGTCTCGAAACTTCATGTACCGGTGGCCTTCGTAGGAGTCGAGGTCGGCGGTAACTGTTACCGGATGGACAACGTTCCCATCGATGCAAGAAAAGTCGTGGACCCGCCGGAAGGAGTCCTCACCGACGAGGAATTCCTGACCAGGGTAAACAAGCGTGTCAGTGAACTGATGGAGGTGAAATGAAGATGTCTGAGTATCTCATCAAGAACGGGTTCGTATTTGATCCAGTTCTCGGTATCAAGGGAGATAAGGCGGACGTCGCAGTCAAGGACGGTAAGATTGTGGATGCGTCCGATCTCTCCTCTAAAGCAAAGAAGATCGATGCCGCCGGCAAGACGGTGATGGCCGCAGGAGTAGATATCCATGCACATGTCGCCGGGCCGAAGGTGAATGTGGGACGGAACTACCGTCCCGAGGATAAGCTCTTCAAAGCCACTCCAAAGAGCGGAATAAAACGCATGGAGGGCGGTTTTTCTGTCCCGACAACATTCAGGACAGGATATAACTACGCCAGAATGGGATACGGTTTCGTGATGGAAGCGGCAATGCCGCCACTCTATGCCCGTCACGTTCACGAGGAGATCCGGGACACCCCGATCATCGATGAAGGCGCACTTCCAGTCTTTGGGAACAACTGGTTCGTCCTGGAGTACCTGAAAAACGGCGAAGTTGAGAACACCGCTGCCTACATCGCATGGCTTCTGCGGATGACCCGCGGATTCGGTATCAAAAACGTCAATCCGGGTGGAACCGAGGCATGGGGATGGGGCCTGAACTGCCCGACGGTCAACGATCCCGTCCCATATTTCGATATCACTCCTGCCCAGATCATCAGGGGTCTCATCGAGGCAAACGAATTCCTGGGACTCCCGCACTGTATGCACGTGCATGGCAACAGTCTCGGAGAGCCGGGCAATTACACTGTAACGCTCGACACCCTGAAGCAGGCGGAGGGACTCTCTCCGAAAGGATCATTTGGGAGGGACCAGGTTCTCCATCATACGCACCTGCAGTTCCACTCGTACGGCGGCGATTCGTACGCCTCCAAGAGCTTCGAATCCAAGTCCAAGGAGATCATGGACTATGTCAACAGCGTAGACAACATCACCTTCGACATGGGATGCGTCACGCTCGACGAGACAACGACCATGACCGCCGACGGACCGTTCGAACACCATCTCACAGAATTAAACCACCTCAAGTGGGCCAATGTGGATGTCGAACTGGAAACCGCAGCCGGAGTCGTCCCGTACATATATTCACCAAAAACCTTCATTGCAGGTGCCCAGTGGGCAATTGGCCTTGAACTGGCGCTTTTTGCAAAGGACATGACGAAGGTCTTCGTCACCACCGATCACCCGAATGCCGGGCCTTTCATCAGGTACCCGCGGGTCATCAAGTGGCTTATGAGCAGAAAAGCCCGTGACGATGTTCTCGACAATGTCCTCAAATATGGTGACAAGGTACGCGAGCGGTGTTTCATCGGAGAGATCGACCGTGAGCTCTCGTTATACGAGATTGCCATGATGACCAGGGCAGGTCCGGCAAAGGCACTCGGTCTCGCTCACATGTTTGGATCCCTCAAACCGGGTCTTGATGGAGATGTCGTGGTTTATCCGTTCAACCCAGAGACCGACGATGACCCGGAGAAGATTGAGCAGGCATTCAGCAACTGCAGTTTCCTCCTCAAATCTGGCCAGCTCGTCATAGATAATGGTGAGATTATCAGCAGCGGTGCGAAACGCACCCTCTGGGTCGATGCGAAGGTGGACGAGAACCCGCAGGTCATGAGGGATGTCGAGCAGAAATTCCTGAAATATTACAGCGTTAATCTTGGCAATTACGAGGTTACAGGCCATCACTTTGTGCCGAACCCGTATGTTCTCGAGGTTGATGCAACCCAGTGAGGTGATTTGAGATGGATACGGTAACATTAACCATGAAAAACCTTCCCAATCTCTACCTTGAAGCAGATAACATCTCTCCAGATGTATTTGCCGGAAAGAAGGCCCAGGAGATCGCGGAACTACACGTATTCGAAGGAAGGGAACAATTCCAGCTGGGTAAATATTTCGATGTGTCAGGCAGTCCAGCGGCAGCCGCAGCCGATACCAGGATCGTTGTGAAGGGTGATACAACCCGGGTAAAATATATCGGCATGAAGATGTCTGCCGGTGAGATCATGGTAGAAGGCAATGCCGATATGTACACGGGAGCCTGGATGCAGGGAGGAAAGATCCTTGTGAAAGGCAATGTGGATGCCTTCACCGGAATCGGTATGAAGGGCGGCGATATTACAATCGAGGGCGATGCCGGCAATTATCTGGGTGCTGCTTACCGTGGTGACTGGCGGGGTATGCAGGGCGGCACAATCCGGGTAAAAGGCAATGCAGGAAGCGATACAGGTTACTTCATGAACGGAGGCGAGATCATCATTGAAGGTGACGTCGATGTCCATGTTGCAACCCACGCGGAAGGCGGCCGGATAATCATCAAGGGAAACGGGAAGAGCAAGATCGGAGGCCAGATGGTCCAGGGCGAGATCATCGTCTTCGGTACGATCGATGTTATGATGCCCGGCTTCAAGTATATCGAGGATGTGGAGATGGAAGTGGACGGAACCACTGCCAACTTTGCTCTCTATCACGGTGACCTCGGAGAGCGTCATCCCAAGAAAAAAGGTCAGATCATGTACGGTAAACTGTACCAGATGATCTGAACAATACATTTTTCTTGCAGCGCACCGGTTTTTCAACAATATTTATATTTAATAAAATAACTTTTGCTACTAGATTTGATATTTGTAATACTGTGTAAAACAGTGAAATGAAAAATATATCTAATATTTTAATATTCTCCTAATTTTATTTATTATTTTTTTTGTTTTATAAAACTCAGCTTCGGATGCAAATAGGAATCCTTATATCGCGCTGTTGAATATAGTAGATTGTCCCGTGAGGGGACGTGCAATAGTGACAGGCATCTATCATCAGTGTTCAATATAGTTATACTACTCAATGTTCAGTTATCGTAGTGTATTGTGGCTAAATTTGATTAAAAGAGGACTATTATGGCAAAATACAAAGAAACGTTTGACCTTTACGATGACCAGGGCAAGCAGGTCAAGGCCGGTGTTGCACTTGACAAGATCAGCCCGCTGGTCAACGCGGGTGCCTTGGAGGTTATCGACCTCACAAAGAGGACCGTAGCTGTCAACCTGGCCGGAATTGACAAAGCAATCAAGACCGGTTCAATGGGAAAAGGCCAGATCCTGGGCCGTGCAGTCAAGGCTGACTGCGTCAAGGATGTGGACGCACTGGCTGACGCCATCGAAAAGATGGTGCAGGTCGAAGACGGAGACGACACAAAGATCACCAAAGTCGGCGGCGGAAACATGCTGCTGGTTGAGGTTCCCTCAGCCAGGCTGAAGGCAGCCGCGACCTATGATGCAGCGTCAACCGCAGTTGCCTCTGCCGTGACCTATGCACTCATCGAGAAGTACAAGGTCGGCATGTATGACGGTGCATACGTGAAGTCCGCAGTCTGGGGAGCCTACCCGCAGACCATGGACATGCAGGGCGGAAATGTGGTCTCTATCCTTTCGATCCCCCAGAACAACGAGGGTCTCGGATACGCACTCCGCAACATCCCTGCCAACCACGTGGCAATGATGACCCACAAGAACGCCATGCAGGCAGCAGCTCTCTCTGCGACCTTCGAACAGGCCGGAGAGTTCGAGATGGGAATGGCCATCGGGCCCTTCGAGCGTGCCCAGCTCCTGCTCTACGCGTACCAGGGATTGAACGCCAACAACATGGTCTATGACCTGGTCAAGAAGAACGGCAAGACAGGTACCATCGGTACCGTCGTGCAGAGCCTCGTCGAGCGTGCCATCGAAGACAAGGTCATCAAGCCCGGAAAGAAGGGCAAGAGCGGCTACGTATTCTATGACACCAAGGACCCCATGCTCTGGAACGCATATGCCGCCGCCGGAACCCTCGCTGCAACCATGGTCAACTGTGGTGCAGGACGTTTCGCACAGGCCGTTTCAGCAACCCTGCTGTACTTCAACGACCTGCTCGAGCACGAGACCGGCCTCCCCGGCTGTGACTACGGCCGTGTGATGGGTGTGGCTGTCGGGTTCTCCTTCTTCAGCCACTCGATCTATGGTGGCGGTGGTCCGGGTATGTTCAACGGAAACCACGTCGTGACCCGTCACGCCGCAGGTGTCGGACTGCCCTGTATCGTCGCTGCCTGTGCCCTGGATGCCGGAACCCAGATGTTCGGCCCTGATGTGACATCCAAGATCTACCAGGACACCTTCGGACAGCTCGACGCGTTCAAGAAACCCATACAGGCTATCGGAAAGTCTGTGTAAATTGACACGATAGAATGACAGACGCCATGTATCCTCAAGTCAGGATCGTTCCGGAGAGATTCTTAAACCCGGAAACCGTTGAGAAACTTCTGAACCTGATCGCCACAACCAAGGGGGTGAGGAGAATCCTCTTAAGAGGACAGAATATTCCCCCCACCGTCCCCTATGGTCCCGCCAGGGGAAAGCCCAATCCTCATCCCATGAGGAGGGCCATTAAGGTATGCGACCAGGATGTGGAACTGCAGGTACACGTGGGCTTCATCATACTGGAACTCGAGAACAGGGATGTCATCCCCGCCTTGAGGGCAGCATGTGAAGAAGTGTTCACCGATTTCTCCTTTGGCCTGCAGGAAGGACGGTTCATGAAGACAGAAGCAACGCTTTCTGACTACGCAAAGTATGGACCGGAAACTGACAAAGATATCATTGGAATGACCGATCCGGGAAGCAAATCCGGTCCGATAATACTCCAGGGTGTAAAATAGTCATGCCGATTGGACGGGTAACCCAGGTTGTCGACTGTCGCGAGGCGATGGGCATGGGGAAAGGTGGCGGTATCGCCCAGAGAGGGACGATATCCGAGTGCCGGTTTCCCGACGTGATCGTGGTCGGAATGTCGCCGGGAAGGCGTCATGTGACCAAGCCCGTATGCGATATCACCTCGGCGCTCCGACAGCAGGGGATCGAGTACAGCATAAGCACGCTCATCCTCAATGCAGGAAGCGGTGTGCCCCCGGATGCTACCAATATCGGTGGTGCTGTACTCGGGGCTTACTTCGGACTCACGGATAAAGAGATAAAGCAGATAGAGAAGCACAAGATTGCCATACTCCATCATGGGAATGTTCGTTCCCATGTCGTACATAAAGTGCGGTATATCCTGCAATATTGCGATGTGAAGGCAATAGTGGTCTCCCAGGCCCCGATAGATTTTGAGGACCTGGCCAGGGAAGGAGTAAAAACCGCCCTGGTGATGCCACATCCAGATAAAATAAAGACCAGGGGGACAGTGATGGCAATCGTCAGCGGTGTCACCCGTGGTCAGACACCAACAAGAGAAAAGATGGCTGAAGTCATTCATGCAGTGATGAAATTGATCAAAACATAGGAGTGATAAAAAAATGGCTTACAAACCACAGTATGGGCCCGGAAGCTCCAAGGTCGCCGAGAACAGGCGCAAGTACATGGACCCGAGCCACAAGCTGGAGAAGCTCCGTGACGCCACGGACGAGGATGTCGTACTGCTCATGGGCCACCGTTCACCCGGTGCGGCCTACCCGACATCGCACCCGCCACTGGCAGAGCAGCAGGAGCCCGACTGCCCAATCAGAAAGATGGTCACCCCAACCGACGGCGCCAAGGCCGGAGACCGTGTACGATACATCCAGTTCGCCGACTCGATGTTCTTCGCACCGTCCCAGCCGTACGAGAGGACCTACCTGGAATGCTACAGGTTCCGTGGAATCGACCCCGGTACCCTTTCAGGACGTCAGATCGTGGAATGCCGCGAGCGTGACCTTGAGAAATACGCAAAGGAACTTATCAACACCGAGCTCTTCGACCCCGCCCGCGTGGGTATCCGTGGCGCAACCGTGCACGGTCACTCGCTCCGTCTGTCAGAGGACGGTATGATGTTCGACATGCTCCAGCGCTGCATTCTGGACAAGAAGGCAGGCGTCGTAAAGTATGTGAAGAACCAGATCGGCGAGCCCCTTGACAAGGAAGTCAAGGTCGGAAAGCCGATGGACGACAAGTGGCTCAAGGCTCACACGACGATCTTCCACTCGCTCGGAGGCGTTGCCTACCGTGACGACGAAGAGTACGTCGAATGGGTCCAGCGCATACACTCGCTGAGGACCAAATACGGCTTCATGCCAAAGGAGTGATTACGATGGCAAAAGCAAAAATCGAGAGAACCCAGAAGCTCTTCCTGCAGTCTCTGAAGGAGAAGTTCGCAGAGGACCCCCAGTCTGAGAAGACCGTCTTCGCCCGCGAGGGTCTGAACCAGTCTCCCAGAAAGAGAGAGTTCGTGGAAGCCGGAAGAAAGATGACGATGGCCCGCGGCATCAGCATGTACGACCCGGTACGCTGCCACCTTGGCGGTATCCCGCTCGGACAGCGCCAGCTGATGACCTACCAGGTCAGCCAGTCCGGTGTATTCGTCGAGGGTGACGACCTGCACTTCGTCAACAATGCTGCAATGCAGCAGATGTGGGATGATATCAGGAGAACCGTGCTTGTGAACATGGACCTTGCCCACCAGACCCTGCAGAAGCGTCTTGGAAAGGAGGTCACCCCTGAGACCATCAACGAGTACCTGCATGTGCTGAACCACGCCATGCCCGGTGCCGCCGTCGTCCAGGAACACATGGTGGAGACCCACCCCGGCCTGGTCGATGACTGTTACTGTAAGGTATTCACCGGTGACGACGAGATGGCCGACGACCTCGAGCCCCAGTTCGTCATCCCCATCGACAAGCTCTTCCCGGCCAAGCAGGCCGCAGAGCTGAAGGCCGCCGTCGGCAAGTCCATGTGGCAGGCCGTTCACATCCCGACCATCGTCTCAAGGACCTGTGATGGTGGAACTACCTCCAGGTGGTCTGCCATGCAGCTCGGTATGTCCTTCATCGGTGCCTACCGTATGTGCGCTGGTGAGGCCGCTGTCGCCGACCTGGCATTCGCCGCCAAGCACGCCGGTGTTATTCAGATGGCAGACATCCTGCCGGCCCGCCGTGCCCGTGGACCGAACGAGCCCGGTGGTATCAAGTTCGGAAACTTCGCCGACATGATCCAGGGCGACCGGAAGTACCCGCATGACCCCGCAAGGGCCTCCCTCGAGGTCGTCGGTGCCGGAACCATGCTCTTCGACCAGATCTGGCTCGGATCCTACATGTCCGGCGGTGTCGGGTTCACACAGTATGCAACCGCTGCCTACACCGACAACATCCTCGATGAGTACACCTACTATGGTATGGACTACATCAAGGACAAGTACAAAGTCGACTGGCAGAACCCGAACGAGAAGGACAGGGTCAAGGCATCCCAGGACGTCGTCAACGACATCGCGACCGAGGTCTGTCTGAACGCAATGGAGCAGTACGAAGGCTTCCCGACACTGATGGAGGACCACTTCGGCGGTTCCCAGCGTGCGGGTGTTATGGCCGCTGCCTGTGGTCTGTCCTGTTCGATCGCAACCGGAAACTCCAACGCCGGTCTGAACGGATGGTACCTCTGTATGCTCCTCCACAAGGAAGGCTGGTCACGTCTCGGATTCTTCGGATACGACCTGCAGGACCAGTGCGGTTCCACCAACTCGCTCTCTGTCAGGCCTGACGAGGGTGCAGTCGGAGAACTCCGTGGACCCAACTATCCGAACTACGCCATGAACGTGGGCCACCAGGGCGAGTACGCCGCTATCGTAGGCGGTGCACACTATGGCCGTGGCGATGGATGGTCGCTTTCCCCGCTGATCAAAGTCGCTTTCGCCGACCCCTCGCTCAAGTTCGACTTTGCCGAGCCAAGGCGCGAGTTCGCCAAGGGAGCAATCCGCGAGTTTATGCCCGCCGGAGAGCGTTCCCTGATCATACCCGCCCGTTAACCGGGCAGGTTAACTCTTTTTTTTAGATTCAATCCCAAAAGGCCCCTGCATCTATCGCAGTATCCTGTTGAACTTTGGACAGGTGCGGTGACGCCAGATCTGCGACTGAAGATTCATGCGAATCGATGCGAACAACAGCGCTCATTTTTGCCGGACATCCCTTTCAAACCCTTTATCAGTCTTCCTGCCCATCTTTCCTGTAGGAAATCATGCAGATCAGGGTCATATCACCGGATATGTATACGTATGGAGCAATGCTCATCGGCGGTATCGTCAGGGACGCCGGATTTGATGTAGGAATCAGCCATGAACTCGCGGCAGAAAAGGATGAGACCGTGCTTCTCTCGCTTTACTCAACCCTTCACCTGCTTGACCCGCGTATCCGCACTTTCATCCGCAGACACAGGGAGAGAGGCGGTTTATGTTATGCAGGCGGACCGGTATCGGCATACCCCGGGATGGTGATGGGGGAACTGGAACTCGATGCACTGGTTCTCGGCGAAGGGGAAGAGACTGTTCTACCACTCCTTAAAGAGGGTCCAGGGGCGGAAACGGCAGGGATTGCGTTTTGTGACGGTAACGAAGTAAGGATCAATCCGCCATCGGTTCCGGTCGATATGCACCGTCCTCTCCCGCTAATCCCTGAAGATATAGGAACTCAGAGCATCAGGGGGGCAAATGTCTATATCGAGAGCCATCGCGGGTGCCTTGGATCCTGTACCTTCTGCCAGGTCCCGCGTTTTTTCGGCCACCAGATCAGGAGCCGGGAGATAGATGATATCCTTGCAGAGGTACGGGCATTCAAAGAGATGGGAGCAAGGAGGATATCCATAAGCGGCGGTACCGGATCACTGTACCGATACGAAAACGGGGAGATGAATCCCGATGCATTTATCGAACTTCTTTCGGGTATGGCCGAGATCATGGGGAGCCAGAACGTCTCGTCTCCCGATATCAGGGCAGACTGTATCAATGACGAGATACTGGGGGCAATACAAAAGTACACCATCGGATGGATCTTTTTCGGGATAGAATCTGCAAGCGATCGCATACTCCAGCTGATGGCCAAGGGAATCACGATAGCCGCGGTAAGGGAAGCAGTCGACGAATGCAGGATGCATGGACTCAAGGTCGCAGGAAGTTTTATCGTTGGATATCCCACTGAGACTGACGAGGACTTCAGCGAGACCAAGGATTTTATCTCCGATACGTGCCTTGATGATGTATTTGTAAGCATCGCCGAACCAATTCCCGAGACACCCCTTGCCAGGCTTGTCCTGAATACCCCCCCAGAAGAGAACCCAACATTCCTGGATACAACCGGAGAATATCAGGCCCTCGGTCTGACCGAGAGCGAAGCCCGATGTTTCGATTTGATGATGCATGCGGATATGTATAAACCCCGGCTCCACGTTGTCACCGACCAGGTCTTTGATGTCTATTTAAAAGAGGCAAAAAAACAGGGATCTGACATCAGGTCCGTCACAAAGCTGCTCTATCGCTATTACCAGGGGGCTGATACCCGGAAAGGGGATCAGTCGGTATGATACAGATTATCCGGGAAAGAAAGCTGGGTTTATTACTAAACAATTAAACTTTATTTAACTAAATTCGAGATGAGTAAAATGTGCGGAAAACTCATTTTCTGCCGATAAAAATAGATAAAAACGGCTTATATGCAAATATTTCGAAACCTTTAACTCTTCTATAATCAACTGTTAGATGAACCACAAAGGGTTTGTACTCGATGTGAGTGGCAATGCATGATGAACACTCTCGTGCACTATTATCGCACGCAGGGAGGAGGCTAAATGGAAAGTATTGTATTTGGCATTGGAATAACTGCATTGGCAGGAGCTCTTGCCACGGTAGCCGGTGCTGCGGAAAATACTGAATCTGATATCGGTTCTCAGGGTGATCCGAATTCGCAGGTTCAGCTTGCACCGCAGATGGGATACCTCCACCGTATCTTCAATAAAGCAGTCGCCGGCGAGCCGCCGGCATACGGTCTGTGGGTATGCCTTGGAGCCGGTATCGCATGGGCTTTCATGGCTATGCAGATTAACCCGATACTTGCTATCATTCTCGGATCAGGCCTTGCAGTATTCGTGCAAGGTGTCTATGCGACAACTGCCTATCTGGGAAGAACCGCAAGTCTCGCTAAGTTTGGACAACCGGTCTATGTCGACGTGTTGAAGTCCATGACAACGGTGACCATGGCACATGCCTTTGTCGCCATCTTCACGGCGGTGACCATGTGCCACCTGATCAATGGAGCGCTCGGGCATCCGTTCCCGCTGCCTCTGCTTGGGCTGGTATGGGGAATCGCTCTCGGTGCAGCCGGATCAGCAACTGGAAACCCGTTCTATGGAAAGGAACGCCAGTACCAGAACCAGAAGTTCGGGGCAGGTGTGCCCATCTCCGCTTCGGGTAACATTGTCTGCTACGCCGAAGCCGGTGAGAGGAACTCGATGGACAACGGCTGGTTCTCGGCAAAACTGGGTGGACCCGCATCAGGGATCTGCTTCGGTTTGATCGTGTTCCTGGAGCTGTGGCGTACCGTGCTCTTCGAGCATGTCGGCGCAGGCTGGGGAGCAATTATCATTGGAATCATTATGATCCTGGTATTCGCCGTGATCGACCGTTATATCGAAGTCTGGGCACGGAAGAGCTACGGCCCGTACGCTGCCGTTAAAGAGGAGGAGGAGGTCCCCGCATGAGCGCTATCGGAGCAAAACCCACAGCTGGCGCAGGCATGGACCCGATGGCAATGGCTATCGGTATTGTAATCCTCCTGGCAGTTATTGCAGCGACATATGTACTGGCGGGATCGGGCCTGGCACTCATGGCATTGATCGGCATAATCTTGGGCGGTGTCCTCGTCGGATTCGGCGTTCACTTCGTTCCGGTCGGTGGTGCACCGGCTGCAATGGG
>Ga0272442_10000148_pt1 | contig 116699 bp, 110 predicted proteins | sample SSMForm2O_FD_200262 | JGI IMG/M metagenome (GOLD analysis project Ga0272442, IMG submission 200262) | Marine sediment archaeal communities from Little Sippewissett salt marsh, Falmouth, MA, United States - SSM-Form-2O | ecosystem: Environmental > Aquatic > Marine > Wetlands > Sediment ...
TCGCTTCGTGCGACGGTTGGGCTTGTCCGCTCCCTGCCGAAGGTCGAGGCGCCTGCCGCATTGAGGGGACGGGTGTTTTCTGCCGTCGCCCGCCGGCCGGGCCGCGTGCGCCTGCCCGGCGCGTTCGCGCTCCTTACAGCGGCAGCCCTCGTGCTCGTCGCCGTCGTCGCCACCTTCATGCTCGCCGACCGGCAACGTCCTCATGTGGAAACAGAGACTGCCGAGGGATTGGAATCTCCCGGCAAGCCCGGAAGAGTTGAATCGAAGGATAAAACAGAATCCATCAGGAAAAAATCGGCCCCGGCGGACGAATACAAGGCTGACAGGGCTGGCGAAGAAACCATGCCCGAACACATGGGAAAGAGCGGCTACGAAAGCAAATTGGGCGATGCCAGAGCCAAAGGATCGAATTCTCTCCAAGCAAAACATCCATCCCGAAGAGTTAGGAAAGAAGAGAGTCCTGCGGAAATACCATCACCCGGAGCGCCAGAGCCCGAGCTTGCAGAAGGAGCGATGGAATCCCTGCCGAGAGACAGGATGAAGCAGAAAATCCAAGAAGCCCTCAGAAACAATAGCAGGTTAGAGGAACTGGATAAAAAGCAGGAAGAAAAACATGTAGAAAAAGAACTGCCTGAGAAAAAACACGATGAAAACTCAGCCTCGAACAAAATGGAGATATTCCTGGTAGAAACGCGCAATATTGAAACTGCAAAAGAAGCGCTCGAAAAACTTATCTCAAGGCATGGCGGAGCAATCGAACGGTCCATAATCGCCGCTGAAAAATTGAACGAACGCGGATGGAGCGAAAACGAGAACAGACCAATCGAGCTTGTCATTAGTTTGGATGACAAGGAGTATGCCGAGTTTCTTCACGCACTGGGAGCACTTGAAAAAGTTTCCCTGCAGCCCGACTCGGGAGGGGGCGCTCCGGCGCAGCAAAAGGCAATGCGCACCCCGACCAAAGAAGGCAGTCGCGGGGGCAGCGGAGGGCAATCCCAAGAACCCGAAGCCCCGAATGAAAAGCTTGAAGAATCAAAGAACCAGCCAGCCGCTCCAAAACCGAGGCCAGCAGCACCAGCAGCTCAACCTGAGCTAACGGAAAGAAAAGAAAAGGACAAGGATTCAGAAAAAAACGATAGCCCATCTCCTGAAAGCGCCCAGGCATTCGGCAATTCAGAGCAGTCCGCTCCCAGGCGAATCAAAATAATGATAGTCACCGCCAACGTGCCGGAAACGAAATTGATGAAAGTGAGAAGACTTTCCGAAGAAACCAAGCCTTCACTCGGCAAATAATCCGCGTCAACTGTTTTCCCATTCTGGTACGAATTCGAACCTGCCATTTTCGTAAAAGAGATAGCTTGGCCCTTCATCCCAGTGGCCCAGAACGTAGAAATGCCTGTCGGCGCCGATTCGCACATGACGCGGCTGATGGATGTGCCCGCATATCACAACGTCATTGCCCCTGCGCAGTGCCCGTTTAATAGCCACCATGTTGATATCGCGGACTTCTATCGTTTTCTTTTTAACGACCTTCTTGCTTGAACGGCGCAGCAGCTTTGCAATGAGAAGCCTGAGAAAAAGCGGGACACATAATTTGAATGCCGCCATCAGCAAGGGATTTCTGACAACTGCGCGAAATATCATGTAGTCGCTGTCCTTGGTGCAAAACTGGTCTCCGTGCGAAAGATGCACCTTCAAATCCCCGACATCGACCGAGGCGCTTTCGCCCAGCACCTTGACACCGCAGACCCTGGTCAGTTCCCTGCCGACGAGAAAATCCCTGTTTCCGCCCACGAAAAACAGCTTTGTTCCGCCGAGGTGAAGGGTTCTTAGCGCGCTGAATACGGGGTCTGCGAGCGCTTTCCTGAGCTGCCCCACTCCGACCCAGTAATCGAAAATGTCGCCGAGCATGTAAACGGCCTCGGCACCACGGATGGAATGCAGGAAGTGCGTAAAAAAGGACGCTCTTCGGGCGAAGTGAGGGCGCATGTGCACATCGGACACGAAATATATCCTGGCCATAAGCTGCCCGTCCGCTATCCGTCCTCAAAAATGGACTCGAGGTTGTCCTTAACCTCGTTTAATCTCTGCTCATCGAGGTCGCGGCTCTCCACCTTGAACTCTTCCACCGCGCCCTTGAGCCGGAGCACCATTATCTTCACGCCGTTTTCCAATCCTGTTCGCTCAAGCTCGAAAACCCTCTTTCTCATAAGAAGAACGGCAAGAATAAAGGCCGTATCGGCGTCCTTTGCCTCCTGCGAATCCGAAAGCACCCGGAAAAGTTCAAGAGCTGCCTTGCGGTCAAACCGCTTGGGGGGCTCCTTTTTTTCCACTTTTCTACGCCAGCTCGACATATGCGGCGGAGCCTTGCCGGCATTCCAGCAGTCCATGCACATATCCGCCCGTTCCAGGGCATCGTCGTTCGAATAGACGCAGGAAACTACTTCCTCCGCGTCCTCGAACTCTCTGCCGCAGACGGTGCAGGAATTCTGCCCTTTTCCAATGCGGTACTGGGACATGAATCAACTACCCGTTAATCTTCTGACGCACCTTTTCAATAACTTCGGCTGCAACCTGTTTTGCGAGGAATGAAGTCGAATCGACTTCCTCCCGGACTTTCGAAACCAGTTCCTCGTCCTTGAGAAAAGAGAGATTTATTTCCACGTTAAGTTTTGCGCCGTCGAGGCCGGCGCTGCAGAGCATCGCCGCGACGCCGACATCCGAAACCAGGTTCGGATTGGCTATGTCGACGAGATTTTTCAGCGACATAATGACATCGTTGCACGCGCGGAAAGCCTCAAGCGGAACAGCCATGGCAGCCTTGAGCGCCTCCTGTATGGCGGCGGTGCGGGCTGATTTCTGCTCATCCGTATCTCTAGGCATGCCGTAGGCTGATGTAACCTTGCTGTATTCGGAGACATCGGCATCCATAAGCTCGAGGAGCTTCATCCTTTTCTCTTCGCAGAGAGCAAGAATCTCCTTCACTTTATCCTCGACATCGGCGAACTTCTTTTTGCCGATTGTGAAATTACTCGCCATTGACGCCATTGCCGCTCCGAGCGCGCCACCCAGCGCCGATACGCTTCCTCCACCCGGTGCGGCTTTGCCAGAAGCGCTGTCATCAAGATACTGCTTGATACTTCCATCCAGATACATCGAATCACCTCCCGTTAAACCACTTGAACCTGCACGCTTTGAAACAATTTTACCAGAATCCCCCGTTTCTTCAACCACAAATACCCTATGACATTTCACACGGAAAAAATGAAACCGGATGTCTGCTTATATTTTAGTAATATATAACAACAAATCTATTACGGAGGCTGAAAATGGCGGGAAAAATCGTACTGGTTATTTTTGCAATTATCGCGGGCGCCGCAGGCGCATATGGTTACGAATTCTTCGAAGACAAAATCCTACTTGCTCCTCAAAAAGAAGACCCGAGAGTCGAGCAGCTTCAAGAGCAGCTTGCGGAAACAAATGCAAAAATACATGAGCTGTCGGCGCTGCAAATTGAATCGCAAAGCGAGAACGAACTGCTTACGGCGAGATTGAATTCCATTTCCGAACAACTGGCTCTCCTCCATGAGAAGAAAGGCGAATTATCCCTCTCCAAACCTCAAGCCCTTTCCAGTAACGCGGGTAATTCAGATGGCGCGACCGTTCAGAGACCTCCAAATGAAGAACTCCCTGCCACACCAAACCAGCGAATCTCGGGAGAACAGCTTGTCGCCGCCCTCAAGGAACTGCCCGACGAAGGAAAGCTAATGCTGCGCAAAGCCATTCACCAGGAAGTGCAACGCATTAAGAAAGAGCAGGAGGTCAATCTTCGCCCCCGAGAGAAACTCGAAAAAAAGGTCGAAGAAGTCGTTAGAAAACTTTCAACCGCCCTCGACCTGGCTCCCGTCCAGGTGGCGCAACTCAGAGAAATAGGAGCAGGACATATCGACGCTACGCTTGAAACCGCAAAGGTGGCAAAAGAAAGAAATGAGCCCGAATATGCGCGCAAAATGCAGAAAGAGACTGAAAAAGAAACAAAAGGAAGAATCGTCGAAATACTGACCCCGGAACAGCTCGACAAGCTTCGCGAACTCGACCCGGAAGGAATCGGAAAGGAATATCCGAGAGGTTTTTAGGTCAGGATTTGCGGCGCCTTCTAATTGCACCAAGCATGAATTTGAGCTCGGGAAGCCGAAGCAGCAGAGAAAGGACAAATACGATAATAATTCCCGCCAGTATAGGAATAAACACTGAAATCAGCTTGGAGAAAATACGCCCGTTACCCGGAAGAAGGTGCAAGCACCCGTAGACGGCAGCCCCCATAACGGCGGCAACAAGGCAAAATATAATAAATCCTCTGATAATTCCTCTCGTATCGATATCAGGCGCGCGCTTTTTCAGAATCAGCAAAAGAGCGACCGAATTGATTACCGAAGTAATCGATGTCGCAAGCGCGAGTCCCGCTTCCTGCAGCGGCCAGACCAGTATGAGATTCAGGAGCACGTTCAATGCTACGACGATAGCCCCGATTTTGACCGGCGTGCGCGTGTCCTTGAGAGAGTAAAAAGCTCTCGTCAGCAGATGGAAAACAGAACCCGAAACAATGGTCGCACAATAAAAAACAAGCGTCAGAGAAGTCCTTGATGTCGAAAACGCGTCGAACTTGCCGCGCTCGAATATCAATCTTATAACGGGAGTGGAAAGAACCGCAAGTCCTACAGCGGCGGGGATGGTGACGAACATCACGCCGAGCATCGACTCGTTGAAAGTAAGTGCAAATTTCTTGATTTTACCTTCCGACAACAGGCGAGAGAGAGTCGGAAAAAGCGCAGTCGCCACCGCAATGCCGATTAGCGCCAGAGGAAATTGAATCATCCTGTTCGCGTAATAAAGCACGCTGACTCCTCCGCCGTCCTTCACGAAAATCATGGCAATCAAACTGTCTCCGAGAGTATTTACCTGGAATATCGCAAGCCCGAACGCCACGGGCAGCCATAGCTTTTCTACCTGCCTGACACCCGGATGCTTGAGCGCCGTCTTGACGGGCATCAGCCGGAGACTGACGCCCCTGCGCTTCATGACCGGAACCTGCAGCAGAAACTGGACGAAACCGGCGAGGACAACGGTCAGGGCAAGTATAATAATCATTGTAGAAATCTCGCCGGAAAGCAACCATGCTACCGAAAGACCGGCTATCCAGAGAACGTTGAGCATTACGGGTGCGAACGCAGGCATTGCAAAGTGGTTGTGAGAATTGAGAATCCCGGCTGCGAGTCCTACGAGGCAAATCGGGATAACGTAAATAATCATCACGGGAAACAGATGAAAAGTAAGCTTCCATTTGCCGGGTGCAGATATCCCGAACCCGAGACCGCTGCCTGCAATCGCTCCCGCTATTGCGATTGCTGCAAGGACAACAAAAAGCACTGTAAAAACTGAGCTCAGAAAGCGGGCCGATTTTTCCCTGTCTCCTTGCTTTATGTAATCCGCGTAAACCGGTATGAAGGCGGCCGAGAGCGCCCCCTCAGCAAGCAGTTTTCGGAAGAGGTTGGGAATAATAAAGGCCAAAAGAAACGCATCGTATACGATGCCAGTTCCGAATATAGCAGCGCTCAGCATGTCGCGCAGAAAACCGAGGACGCGGCTGAAAAGCGTCAATAAACTGATTACGCCTGCTGACCTGAAGACTTTCGACATGGACTAATGCACAGGCTCTAATCGCCCGAGCTTTTTTTCTCCCTCTTAATCGCTCCAGCAAGAATTTCTTTTATTATTTTCGCAGCTTCGACCGGGTCGTTAGCATTCGATACTCCCGAAGCCACCGCAACCCTTATAGCTCCTGCATCAACGACTTCCCTTATATTGTCAGAAGTTATACCGCCTATTGCAAAACAAGGGATTTCGACCGACGCTGCAATCTCTCCGAACTCGCGTCCTCCCCGCACTACTGCATCTCCCTTAGTGCTCGTAGGAAAAAACGACCCTGCCCCGAGGTAGTTCGCTCCTTCGTCTCGGGCGGTAACAGCCTCGCCCACGCCGTGAGCCGAAGCGCCAATTATCGAATCCGGTCCAAGCAACCGTCTTGCTTCCTTTACTGGCAGGTCATCAAGACCAAGATGAACGCCATCGGCACCGCATGCGCATGCAATGTCCGGCCTGTCATTGACAATGAAAAGCGTTCCTTTTTCCTCAGTTAGGCTCCTGAGTTTTTCTGCCGTTTCAAGAAGCTCCCGGTCGGATGCCTTTTTCTCCCTGAACTGTATGATGTCCGCACCTCCCTGAATTGCGAGCCTGGCAGTCTCGACAGGACCTCGCGGGTCGGACATGGAAACTATTACGCAAAGCAATGTATCTTTCAGGCAAACACGAGGATTAAGTCGCTGCAAAAGCCTGCGCTCGAAAGAATAATAATCGTAGCGCAATTCCTGCATCGCCTTTCCAACGGCCGACTCAAGAATTTTCCCATATTCCTCAAGAACCCGAAGAGACTCTTTAAGGCGCGAGGCATTGGCTGCTACGACATGCTTTATTCCGGTACGGCCGAGTTCAGATTCTACCGAAACCCTCACGCCCACGTCATCTTCTATCCGCCTCGCACTGACTAACGAACGCTCGAAAGGTTTGAGCAAACCGGCGATTTCATGTCGCAGGCTCTTGGCCTGCGCAGAAAGGTCCTGCGAATCGAGGACAAGCCTTGCGGCCTCTTCAAGCACCCTTAATGCCTCAAGGGCGCGGTTTCGGTTGGCATCGATTATTCTGAGCACGTCGGCGTGTTTCCTAAGCATCTTTCTGTCCCGAAACTGCCATCAGAGTCTGAGTCACCTTGTCAAAATCAACTTCCGTCGCCACGCAGCCAGCACGCGAAAGAGCCACTCCCTGAACCGGAATTCGAAGGGAATGACAGACCGACATGCCCTCGAATAAGTCGCGCGAGCATGCCACGCCAAGCACTGCCGAAGGATGAAACGCTTCGAGAATCCTCACCGCAAACGTACCGCCGGGAGAAATGTAAATCTTTGTCGTGCCGTTGAGCTTGCTTATTTTGTCTATCACGCACTTGCCGCAGTGCCTGCATACCAATCCGCATTTTGGGTCGAGCCGGGCCGGGCACTCGAGGTCGCGCAGGCATTGCGGCAGAATGACCACTCTTTCGGAAGGAATCACGGAATGATATTTTCTGCTATGAACGCGGTTAAGAAGTTTAATGGCAATGTTCTCTACGATATGTCTGTCACGAGAGATAAAAGAGAACAAGATTTTGAATATCGGGTGCAGCTTCTCAAAAAGAAAAAAAGCAAAACGCGGAAAAAGAAAGATATTCGTCCTGTAAGCCAGCAGTCCAAGCACAAAAGCAGCCGCGACAAGAAGTACGCACAGCGCGACAAGCAGCGTCGTAACAACTCCGATATAATAAATTATCGTCTCTCCGGGCATTACCCAGCCTCCGGCGGGGAGTCTAACACAGAGCCCCAGATGCGACAAGCAAAATTCAGAGCGCCCAGTACCACAGGAGTGCAATTGAACCCGCGACAATGAACTTGCCATCCACCAGCAACTCAAGCGAGATTTCGCGCATAACGAGACGCTTGTGGTAAAGATAAAGATAGCACGCCATATAGAGAGGAACGGCACAGAGGTAAACGGCCAGTATCGGGAATACTCCCGCCGCGTAACCTGCCGCAAGCAATACCGGGAGCCCGCATACGAGAGCAAGCAGTAGTCCCTTGGTACGCTTTTTACCGAGAACAAATGGAGTTGCTTCCCGGCCGACTGCCCGGTCACGCTCTATCTCGCCAATGTCAAGCAGCGTCGAGCGAACGTAAACCATGACAAAAATGAGAATCGATACGCAGATTAAAGTGGAAAGAGGAACCAAGCTCCAATCGGACATGGCGGGAAGTCCGACGACAAGGACTGTCCATCCTGCAGCGGCGAAAAGGTCTTTAGAGGCTGGGATGTCCCTGAGCGAGCGAAAACCCGTTATTCTCCTGAAAGCGGCAGGAGCAACTGACATTCCGTATATCGAGCCGAGACCGAGACCGATAGCCACGAGAAAGGTCTCGAACCATCCTATTCCGGCAGCGATAAAAACGGCTGCGACAGCCGAGACCGCGGCACCCGCCAGTCTGGTTGCAACACTCGCGGTTTTTCTCCCCTGGTTGAAAAAATACGACGCCTCTCTCGCTGCCAGGTACTGGTTCACAGTATGTAGGCTCAGGATGGAAAGAAACGCAATCAGCGCGTAACGCCAATCTGGCTTGATACCCATAAGAAGAGAGGACGCGAACGTAGCCGAGCCCGCTCCCGCCGCCACGTAAAGATTGGAAATAGCGAAAAACCGGACGAAGGCGAAAAGCGGCTCGAACCGCCTGCGAAGAGGGCTGCGGCCGATATGCATCAACCTGTTTACCACGTTGCGAATTATCCAGTTAGGAGTCGAGGCGCCCGCCGTCACGACCACGGTTTCAAATCGGGACATCTCATCCGAATCAAGCTCTTCCGGCATTTCTATATGGAATACCGGAACGCCCGATGCATTTGCTATCTGTGCAAGCCTTGCAGTATTGGCCGAATTCCTGCCTCCCACGACAACCACGGCATCCGCCTCCGATGACATGCCGCGTATCTCTTCCTGTCGAAGCCGCGTCGAAGAACATATCGTCCGATGAAAATTCGCCTGTGGGAATCGCTCTTTCAATCGGGCGGCAATCCTGTCAAACACTTCTTCATCCTGAGTCGTCTGCGCGACGACGCAGATGTTACCATTTATTTCGGGGAGCTTTTCCGCCTCTTCAAGCTTACCGATAACGTAAGCCGAATCGCCCGCGCAGCCTACAAGCCCCTCCACTTCGGCATGGCCCGCATCGCCCACTACTATTGTCGTGGCCCCTTCCGAAGCCGCCTTTGTTATAATGTTGTGTATCCTGAGAACATGCGGGCATGTGGCATCCACCACCGGAAGGCCAATACTTTCCGCTCGCCGCCGGTGGGCCGGCGATATCCCGTGGCTACGTATAAGAAGCGACCCGCCCCGGGCATCCTCCAAATCGGAGAGGTCTTTGACGCCTTTCTTACGCAAAAGCGATATCACTTGGGGGTTATGTATAAGTTCTCCCCAAGTATAAACGGGCGTGCTTGATTTCTGGGCGTGGTCGAGCGCCATTGCGACGGCCCGTCTCACCCCTTCGCAGAAACCCGCATATTTCGCAACCTTGATTTTCAAGGTTTCTGCTCCTTTACAGGCTTCGTGCAGCTATTCACTGCCGCTGCGTTCCAGGAATAAATATATCCTCAAAGGTCGTGCCATCGGGGTGCGATTTCAGCAACCAGACCGAGGCAGGCATAAACGGAAACACTTCCTGCCTGAAAACTTCGGAAAGCTTTTTGCCCGCGAGTCCGAGCATGAGCGTCCGGAGCGGGTCGCGGTGAGAGACGATTCCTATCCTCTCGTAGGGCTGGGCGTAGAGCATCATCCAGAATGTGTTCATGCGCGCCTGGACATCCCTAAGCGTCTCATTTTCGCCCCATTCGTTGATATCGGGCGACTCGACCAACGGCACGTTCAAAACGCGCTGCAGTATCGAAGCGGTTTCGACGCATCTCTGGAGCGGCGAATGGAAGAGAACCTGAATGTCCCGGTCCTTGAGAAAGTCCGACGTTTGCCTGGCTTCAGCCGAACCGCGCTGGCTAAGGGGAAAACCCTCCCTGCGCCCGTAGACCACCCCCTGCGGATTTTCGACGGAACCGTGCCTTATAAGATAGACTTCTTCCAACAAATCACCGGTAAATCAAGAGTGTGCCAGGTTAAGAAGAAACACCAGGAAACCTACAACCACAACGCCTATGCCCATGCCCATCCCGAGAACGGCCAAACCCATTCCCGGCGCCGGGGAACTGATTGAAAACATCCCCGACACGACCGCCGCCAACGCAAGAATCATCGCGATTGCGATGATCACTCCGCTCGCATCTTCGAATACTTCGGCAAAGTATATTCCCGTCAGAATAGCGGCAACGGCAGCAAGAATTATCGAGGCAACGCTTGTAAGCGCCGGGCTGTCGGGACTGTCAAACATCGTTTATTCCCTAAAGATACTCATCCCACGCAAGGATTTCGAGGTCCTCGAACTTCCTGCTTGAAATAGAGTTTGCGAATAATATCGCGTTCTGCATGTTTATCAGAAGGGGTATGGAAAAATCCACTGCGGCGCGGCGAAATTCGTAACCGCGCTCGATTTCCGTCGAAGAATAATTGCTTAGTATATAGAAAAGCATGTCAATCCTGCCATCCTTGAGCGCATCAAGCGCCTCGTGCTTGGCCAGCTTTTCAACGCCGAGCTTGTGATACTTATAAAAATAGTACAACTCGTCGAAAGTGTAGACCTTGCAACCAAGCCCGAGCATTCGCTCAAGAGGTTTCATGAACTTGAACTTGTCCTTTTCGCCGGTAATCTCAAGCAGGAAAGAACGAGGCTCTTCCATATATCCTACGGCATACATTCCCTTCAAATAGGCCTCGGATATCCTCTGTCCGAAACAGGCGACCTCTCCAGTCGATGACATCTCCACGCCGAGCGCTGGTTCGGCCTTCTTAAGGCGAGAAAACGAAAACTGCGGAACCTTGACGGCAACGTAGTCAAGGTCTATTTTTGTCGTTCGGTCCACATCCACGCCGACTATCGCCTTGGTGGCAAGCTCTATGAAATTCCTGTCGTAGACCTTCGAGCAATACGGGAAAGAGCGCGAAGCTCGAAGGTTCAGCTCTATTATCGAAATCTCGTTGTCAGTCGCAATAAACTGCATGTTGAAAGGTCCGGTAATATCCAGCCTGCTGGCCACCTTCTGCGTTATCCTCTTAATGCTGCGCTGCGTTTCGAGGTAAATGCGCTGGGCAGGCAGCACCATCGTCGCATCGCCCGAGTGTATTCCCGCGTTTTCGATATGCTCGCTAATGGCATATAGCTTTATCTCGCCGTTCTGGGCAACTCCGTCAAACTCGATTTCCTTGGCGTTTGGAATGAACTTCGTAATAACAACCGTCTGCTCTCCCGATACTTCCAAAGCCGCCCTGAGAAATTTCTTAAGCTCATCATCATCATATGCAACCTTCATGGCCGCGCCCGAAAGAACGTAGCTGGGCCTCACAAGCACGGGGTAGCCAATTTTTTCGGCGAAACTCAGGGCCTTATCCATCGAGGTAAACGCGCTCCACGCCGGCTGCAATGCGCCAAGCTCGTCGAGAAGGCTCGAAAACCTGTTCCTGTCCTCCGCGTTGTCTATCGAATCTGCCGGCGTGCCGAGGAGATTGACCCCGGCGTTGTTGAGCGGCACGGCGAGGTTGTTCGGAATCTGCCCCCCCATCGAAACGACCACGCCAAGCGGTTTCTCATATTCGATTATGTCCATAATCCGCTCGAACGAAAGCTCGTCGAAGTAGAGGGCGTCGCACTCGTCGTAGTCGGTTGAAACCGTTTCGGGGTTACAATTGACCATTATCGTCTTGTATCCGAGCCCGCGGAGAGTCTTCACGCAGTTGACGCAGCACCAGTCGAACTCCACGGAAGAGCCGATTTTATAAGCGCCCGAGCCGACTACGAGCACTTCGCGTTCTTCGGTCTTCTCCGGGAACGAGATGTCGTGTTCGGCGGCGTGGTAAGTAAGGTAAAGGTAGTTCGTCCTTGCGGGATATTCTGCGGCGAGGGTGTCTATCTGCTTTACAAACGGCAGTATTTTCATCCTCTTGCGCTTGGAGCGAATCTGGCGCTCAGTTGCGCCTGTAAGCGAGGCGATGTGGCTGTCGCAGAAACCCAGCTTTTTCGCTTCCAGAAGGAGGATATTCATGAGCTTTTCCGACTTCAGCCTTTTTTCGCAATCAACGATATTTTTCAAGCGGTGCAGAAACCACTTGCTTATGCTTGTTATACCGTTCAAACGGTCAACGGACATGCCTCCGTCAATTGCGGCTCCAACCGCGTAAATGCGCTTGTCAGTAGGTTCGTTGAGTTCCTTTTCGAGGTTCTTGAACTCCCTTCCGGTTTCCACCCCTATCAGGGTTTCTCCCGTCATACGGAGAGCCTTCTGAATAGCCTCCTCGAAAGTCCTTCCGATGCCCATTACCTCGCCGACGCTCTTCATCTCGGAAGTGACGCGTTTAGATACGTGTTCGAATTTGGCAAGGTCCCATTTCGGAATCTTGACGACGCAATAGTCCAGAGCGGGCTCGAAACATGCGGAAGTGACGCCTGTAATCGAGTTCCTCAGTTCGAGAAGCATTTTTCCCACCGCCAGTTTGGCGGCGACGTATGCAAGCGGGTAGCCAGTCGCCTTGGAAGCCAGGGCCGAAGAGCGCGAGAGCCGCGCATTTACCTCGATTACCGCATAGTCGAATTCATGCGGGCTGAGCGCGAACTGTATGTTGCATTCGCCTATCACTCCGAGTTCTCTCACTACCCGTATAGATATTTCGCGCAGCCTGTGGTAGTCGTCGTTCGAAAGGGTCTGGGAGGGGGCAATCACTATGGATTCACCTGTATGTATTCCCATCGGATCGAAGTTTTCCATGTTGCAGACGGTGATGCAGTTGTCTGCGCCGTCGCGTACTACCTCGTACTCCACTTCCTTCCATCCGCCGAGATACGGTTCTACGATGACGTGGTCGGAGTGGGAAAAAACTTCATCGAGCAGCGTCGCAAGCTCCGCTTCATCGCGACATACGCCCGAGCCTCGTCCACCGAGCGCGTATCCCGCGCGAATCATGACCGGGAAACCGATTTTAGCGGCCGCTTTTTTTGTCTCGCTTTTCGATGAAGCCACCGAACCGCACGCTGTTTTTACTCCAATGGACTCGAGCTGCTTCTCGAAAAGATTCCTGTCCTCGGTCACCTCGATAGTCTCTATCGGGGTGCCGAGCACTTTCACCTTGTACTTGTCGAGGACTCCGCGTTTGTGAAGCTCGACTGCGCAGTTAAGAGCCGTCTGTCCTCCGAACCCGGCAAGGAGGCCGTCCGGGCGTTCCTTTGCAATTATTTTTTCAACGAACCGCGGCGTCACGGGTAGAAAATATATTCTGTCTGAAAAACCCTTGTCGGTCTGTACGGTGGCGATGTTCGGGTTAACAATGACAACCTCGAGACCTTCCTCTTTCAATGCCTTTATTGCCTGAGAGCCGGAATAGTCGAACTCGCCCGCTTCGCCGATTTTCAGCGCTCCGCTGCCGAGGAGCAGAACCTTATGCAATTTTTTCATGCCCTTCCCGAAGAGTGGAAACAAAATCGGGGGAATATATCACACCGGTGCATTGCTGTCAACAGGCATGCAAAATGTCGGTCCGCGACGCCTGTCCGGTATTTGAATCGCCTGATGGTGATATTGTGAATTTGTATAAATTCTTGTAGTTTTTGCTTGAAGGTCGTTCTTCATAGCATATAATACGTGTTTTCGCAAAAAACCGTTGTACGTAACCAGAGCTGCTCCGCGGATTTAAACAGCCACGGAGCAGGCTTGGACTCTGGGGAGGTAATGACTGTATGACAATGACTGACCCGATTGCCGACATGCTTACAAGGATTCGCAACGCGGTAGCGGTTGAGCATGCGAAGGTGGACGTGCCTTCATCAAAGCTCAAGATCGGCCTTGCGGAAACTTTGAAACGCGAAGGCTACATTGAAGACTTCGAAAAAGTCGAAGACAGCAGGCAGGACATTCTCCGGCTCACGCTGAAATACGGCCCCGATGGCGAGAAACTGATAAATGTCATCAAGCGCGAAAGCAGTCCGGGGTGCCGCAAATACAAGGCCGTGCGCGAAATAAAGCCGGTGCTTGAGGGAGTGGGGACCGCAATCTACTCGACCTCAAGGGGCGTACTAACCGACCGCGAGTGCAGAGTCCAGAAAGTCGGCGGCGAGTACATATGCACTATTTATTAGGTTATGGAGCAGATAAATGTCCCGGGTAGGAAAACAGCCGATTGACATTCCCCAAGGCGTGGATATCAGGATCGAGGAAAAAACCATCTACGTCAAGGGACCCAAGGGCGAGATAAGCACGCCCCGCCACAACGAAGTTACAATTAGAATCGACAAGGACAGCAACCAGTTGTTCTGCGAGCGCTCCTCCGACGCTAAAAAAGAAAGAGAGCTTCACGGCCTCGTCAGGTCGCTTATCGCAAACATGGTGGAAGGCGTTACTAAACAATTCCAGAAAAAACTCGAAATCAACGGCCTCGGCTACACCTGCCAGGTAACCGATAATGAGCTTACCCTGCAGGTGGGCTTCTCCCACCCGGTCAACATGAAGATACCGGACGGGCTTGATGTTACCTGCCCCACCAACAGGAACATCACCATCGTGGGGATAGACAAGCAGAAGGTGGGACAGTTCGCAGCGGAAGTTCGCGGCGTGCGCCCCCCCGAGCCCTACAACACCAAGGGGATTAAGTACGACAACGAAATTGTCCGGCGCAAAGCAGGCAAGACTTTCGTCAGTGGCGGCGGCGGATAATAATACCGGAGGTTTTCAATTGGACAGGCACAAGCTTAAGAACGTTCAAAGGCGCAAAAGGCACAACCGGATTCGCTCGAAAGTGTTCGGCACTTCGGGCAAGCCGAGATTGTGCGTTTTCCGCAGTAACAAGAATATTTATTGCCAGCTTATAGATGACGAGTCCCAGAAGACTATTACTCATGCATCTACTATGGAAAAAGAAATGCGCGAGAAATTCTCCAGCAGCATCAACAAAGATGCCGCAAAGGAGATAGGCAAGCGCATCGCCGAAAAAGCGAAAGAACTCGGGATTTCAAGCATCTGTTTTGACCGTAGTGGTTATAAATATCATGGCAGAATCAAAGAACTCGGCGAAGGCGCACGTGAAGGTGGACTGAAGTTCTAACCGGAGGTTGCTTTGGCAGCAGAACGAAACACACGCAGAAACAAAAGGGACATGGACAATGACGAGTACAGCGGCTATATTGAGACAGTCGTAAAAATCAACCGTTGCGCAAAGGTGCATAAAGGCGGCAGGTCTTTCTCGTTCAGTGCCCTCGTAGTAATCGGCGACCTCGACGGCAACGTCGCCATGGGATTCGGAAAGGCCAACGATGTGCCCACGAGCGTCGAAAAGAGCGTAAAGGACGCGAGAAAAAACCTGTTTCCCGTAGCCACGGTCAATAATACCATCCCGCATCGGGTCGAGGGCAAGTTTTTAAGCACCAAGGTACTGCTTCTTCCCGCCTCGCCGGGAACGGGAGTAATTGCGGGCGCAGCAGTACGCGCAGTCGTGGAAGCCGCAGGCATAAAAAACATCCTTACCAAGACGTTCGGCTCCACGAATCCCGTAAACGTGGTCAAAGCGACAGTTGACGGACTTAAACAGCTTAAGACGAAGGAAGAAGCGGCTAAACTCAGAGGAGTAACAATCGAATGACGCTTGATGAACTTCTAAAAAATACCGGCAAGCACAAGCGCCGTAAAAGAATCGGAAGAGGCAGGGGGTCCGGCCACGGGAAAACATCCGGCAGAGGGCACAAGGGTTATTACTCGCGCTCGGGCTCCGGAGGACGCAACCTCAACGAAGGCGGCCAGATGCCTCTCTTCAGGCGTATCCCCAAGCGCGGATTTAACAACAAGTGGCGTACTGAGTATGCAATTGTCAACGTCAGCCAGCTCAACCGTTTCGAGGACGGCGACATTATCACCCCGGAAAAGCTTCACGAAGAAAAGCTCGTGAAGAACAAGAACATCGGTATCAAAGTGCTCGGTAACGGCAGGCTGGAGCGAAAGCTGACCGTATCCGCCCACAGGTTTACGGAAAACGCCGCCGAAAAAATTCGTGCCGCAGGCGGAACGATAAAGGAACTTGCGATTTAACAAGGGTGCCTACTCCATATGTTTAATACTTTCAGAAATATCGCCAGCGTACCGGAGTTGAGAAAACGTTTGCTCATTACTCTCGGACTGCTCCTTGTTTATCGCATCGGCTCGTACATAACTCTGCCCGGTGTCAACACAGCCGTTCTTGATGAGATACAAAGGCAGCAGGGCGGCGGCATTTTCGAATACATCGGGATGCTTACCGGAGGAAGACTTCAGGACTGCACGCTCTTCGGACTCGGCATCATGCCCTACATCTCGGCCTCTATCATGTTCCAGCTTCTCATCAAGGTAATCCCATCGCTTGAAGCCCTTTCCAAGGAAGGGCCGGCCGGCTACAGAAAAATCAGGCAATACGAACGATACGCAACCGTTTTTATCTGCATTATCCAGGCATCGTTTATAATGACGTGGATGCTCAGCCAGCAAATCCAGTCTACGGACAAGGGAATGCTTTTTCTTATAAGCAACCGGGCCTTCTGGTGGAAGATTCAAACCGTCGTGGCCCTTACGGCCGGAACCGTCTTCCTCATGTGGCTTGGCGAACAGATGACAGAGTTCGGAATATCGAACGGCATATCGCTTATCATCATGACCGGAATTATCGGACGTATGCCCGGGGCTCTTTACTATTTCTACAGCACCATTTCGACCGCCGCCGCAACCGGACAGAACGTTGCGCCGGAGGTGTTCAAAATTGTCGTATTCGCGCTACTTTTCGTGGGCGTCGTCGCCGCGGTCGTGATGATTACGCAGGGCCAGCGGCGCATCCCCGTTCAGCAGCAGAAACAGGCACGCGGACGTCGCGTTTATGGCGGCCAGAGATACTACCTGCCGCTTCGCGTTAACCAGGGCGGCGTAATGCCGGTTATCTTCGCACAATCGCTTCTCATGCTGCCCGTCGCCTTCCTCGGTTCGATTCCCGGTCTCGAGTTCATTCGGAACATCTTCTCTCCCGGCAAATTCTGGTACATATTTGTTTATTGCGCCATGATTATCTTCTTCGAGTACTTCTGGACGGCCCTGACGTTCAATCCGACTGAAATGGCGGACCAGCTCAAGGAGCGCGGCAATTTCGTGCCCGGCGTTAGACCGGGCAAACGAACGGCCGAGTTCCTCGAAAAAATCACTAACCGCGTGGCGCTGGCAGGAGCCACCTTCCTTTGCTTCATCGCAATATTCCCGCAAATTGCGTCCTCGAGTGTCGGGATTCCTTACAGAATCGCCGCATTTCTCGGAGGCACCGGAATTCTCATCGTTGTCGGTGTCGCACTCGAGCTCGTCCAGAGAATTGAATCGCATCTCCTCATGAGGCACTACGAAGGTTTCATGCGCAAACCACAACGCGGACGCGGGCGATAACGTTCCGGATTTTCCAGGCGCCGCGTATTGAGTTGAACAGGAGGTAATATCTTGAAGTTCGTCTTTCTTGGCGCACCGGGTGCGGGTAAGGGTACGCAAGCCGTCAGGTTCGCTCAAAAACTCGGAATTCCTCACATTTCCACCGGCGACATGCTTCGCGAGATGGTCAAAGAAGAAACCCCTCTCGCTTGCGAGCTAAAAGCCTATATGGATTCGGGCAAGCTGATTCCGGACAACAAAATGAACGAGGCCGTTCAGGAGCGGCTCTCAAAACCGGATACCGAGCAGGGTTTTATCCTCGATGGATACCCAAGAACCGTACCGCAGGCTGAAACTCTCCGAGACTATCTTTCAGGTAAGAAGCAAGCGCTCGATGCGGTTCTATTCTTCAACCTGCCCGAAGAAACGGCCGTTGAAAGGCTCTCAGGCCGCAGGACCTGCCGGAGTTGTGGCGCCAATTGCCATATCAAGTTCACCCCACCGGAGAACGAAGGCGTCTGCGACAAATGCAAATGCGAACTCTACCAGAGAGATGACGACAAGCCCGAAGTAATCAAAAAGAGATTCGAAGTCTACCAGGAAAAGACCGCCAGCCTTGTAAAATTCTACAGGGATTCTGCGCTTTTGAAAGAAATCGATGCTACTTCCACCCCCGATGCCGTCTTTTCCAAAATGATGGAAATACTGGAGCGGCAATAATGGACAAAGAAAGATTATGAGGCTCAGGCAGAAAATAATTTATAAATCGGCGCGCGAGATAGAGAAGATGCGTGAAGCGGGTCGCGTCGTGGGCAGAATACTCGAACTCATGGGCGAGATGGCCGCGGAAGGAGTCTCAACCAGAGAGCTCGATGACGCCGCGAGAGAAGTAGGACTCAATTCAGGCGGCAAAATGTCTTTCTACAAATACCCCATAAGCGGAATCAGCTACCCCTTCCCCGGAAACATCTGCGCGTCAATCGACGAGCAGGTCGTACACGGAATCCCTGGCGACCGCAAGCTTAAAAACGGGGAAATTATTTCTATTGACGTCGGCGTTTTCCTGAACGGGTATCACGGCGACGCCGCGAGAACGTTCGCGGTCGGCGAAATCGACGAGGAGAAACGGCTTCTCATCGAGGTCACTCGAAACTCGCTCGAAGCGGCCATCGCCGCCGCAAAACCGAACGGTAAACTCTCGGACATATCCGCCGCCGTTCAAAACACCGTCGAATCAAAGGGATTTTCCATAGTGAAAGACTACGTCGGCCACGGAATCGGCCAGAAGCTTCACGAGCCTCCGCAAGTCCCCAATTTCGTGATGCCCAACGTCATGTGGGCCGACGTAACGCTGAAACCGGGCATGACTATTGCAATCGAGCCAATGGTCAACGCCGGTACGTGGCAGGTTGAAAAAATGGCGAACGAGTGGACGGTCATTACAAAAGACCGCCGTCCCTCGGCACATTTCGAAAATACAATTGCAATTACAGAAGAAGGTGCTATCATCCTGACTGTCCCTTGAGTTGAATTGAAAGGCACTAATGGTTAAAGAAGAGTCTATCAGGATAGAAGGTACGGTAAAAGAAGCATTGCCCAACGCCATGTTCCGCGTGCAGCTCGAAGATGGCCACGAGGTGCTGGCGCACGTCTCAGGAAAGATGCGCATGCATTTCATCCGCATTCTTCCCGGCGACAAGGTTACGCTGGAAATTTCGCCGTACGACCTGACCAAGGGAAGAATTGTTTACCGCGATTAATCGCGCTTGTTTTGCTCTGGAGAAATCATGAAGGTCAAGGCGTCGGTAAAACGCATCTGCGAAAACTGCAAGATAATCCGCCGTAAAGGCGTGGTTCGGATTATCTGCTCAAACCCCCGGCACAAAATGCGACAGGGATAATACCCGTCCTCTGCCAACAAATCTAACGAAATGTCCGTATAGACATACGGAGCTTTTCATGGAGGTTTTATTATGCAGAGAATGGGCATCACCGCTGTCATGTTCATACTTACCATCGCCGTGAGTCTCAGCGTTTCCTACTTCCTCTGGGGCAATCCCGAATCCCTTGAAAACGGCAACTCCAAGTCTGCGGAGATTGAAAACCTGCGCGTAAAAGTGGACGCCCTCGAAACCGAAATCCTGAAAATCAAAGCATCCGATCCGGAAGACTCCATCGCCTACGAAGATTTCGAAATAGTACTCGCGCGCCTCAATGAGATGGATAGCAGGATAAAGTCGCATTCATCCCCCAAGCTTGTCGCTTCCAGCTCCTCGACACCCGTGGTCAAGGAGAACCTCACTAACCTGGCCGAGGAGAAGGCGCGCGAAGTATATGAAAACATGAAGCAGGAAGAAAAGCGCAAACAGGAAGAGGAGTGGCAGAGAAGAAGAGAGGAAAGGCAGCGCGAGACGGAAGAATGGCTTGCCAATGTCTATAAAGACAGGCTCGCCCTTTTCACCAAAGAACTTTCGCTTACCCCCACGCAGGAAGTATCCATTCGCGACACCCTCAACGTGCGAAGGGAAATGATTTTGAAAATGTATTCGGGCGGCCGCATGTCGGAAGAGGAGCGCCAGCGCCAGGGCATTCCCTCAATGGACGATATAAATAACACGTTCAACGCATCCATGCAGCAGATACTCAACCAGCAGCAGTTTAATACCTACAAGGAAAAAAACCTCGACAACTTCAACAACAGAGGCAGAGGGCGGGGCCGGGGCAGGTAGTCATTAGAGCCCGGAAGCAAGGTCGTTCCACCTCGCAAGCGATTCCGGCTGTCTTTCCGGTTCGATATCAGGGTCAAATCCGTAGTCCGTTTGTTCGATTCTATACAGGTGGTCAATCGCCTCGTTGCGAACCTCCGGAGCCGGGTCTCTCAGCGCCGAAACGAGAAACGCCACGGCCGCATCGCAGCCAAGCTTTCCCAGCGCAAAAGTGAAGTTTTTTCTCATCCACGATTCCGGGCTTTCGATACCCGGCGCGAACTCGCCCGCGGCGCGGCCGCAGTTCTCGTTCGCCAGGAACATGCAGGCGTCGCCGACGACCTGAAAGCCGCCCGGCCCGAGCTCGCCCTCCTCGCAGATTTTTTTCACCCACTCAATTACGGCGTCGAAGCCGTCGTCTCCGAGCTCGAGCGCGGCCTGAACCGCATCGTGCCTGAAACTCGGTTCATCGCCGAAAAATTCGACGAGCGCATCGAGCCCTTCCGCGCCCGCCTCAATCGCCCTTTCCAGCCTTTCGCCGGCTTCCCCGGATTCGAGCGAATCTTCCGGCTCGGCCGCAGGTGGCGGCAGTATCTTGTACTGAAGGATGAATTGGGCCTTTTCCTCGTCCTCGGCCGAAACGACTACGTGAAAAAGCGCTCCCGGCCTGAACGTGAGCCCCTCCGCCTTGGTATCTACGGACTCCACCTTCGCAGCTATCCCTTCTTCGCCCAGGGCGGCCGCGATGTCCCCCGCCTCGTCAGGGTCGCCCGTTATATGCACCACGATTGAAGACGCCTTCTCATCTGACTTGTTCGCTTTTATGTCCTCATATTCGAGGCCTGAGACGAGTGGTACGAAGCAGTCCGCACACTCCTTGATGTCCTTGTCGTACTCGGCTCCGCACCGTGGGCAGTATTTGTATTCCCCGTCCATACCGCTTAGCGAATCCCCATTTTCCAGAACAGTCTGTGCCTCGCAACGTGCCGCATATAGCGCGAAACGGCCTCGCGCCTGTCTATCTTCAGAGGCTTCCCGCTTCGCAGATACTCGAGGAAAAACATGTATGTGTCGCGGCCGGTGAGAATCGAATCCAGCCCCGTCTTTTCCACGGACCTGCCCAGTCTCACGAGGTTCGCAAGCCGCTTGCGCCTGCTGAGCCTGTCGAGCACGACCGCCCTGTCGAGGTCGAGAATGAATATTTTTCCTTCCGGTGCAAGAAGCATGTTCTTTACGTGAAGGTCCCTGTGATAGACTCCCGCATCGTGAAGGCTTCTTACGACCCTTGCGGCGGACTTGAGCAAATCCCTTCGAAATGCCGGGTCCGAGACCTGCTCCCGCCCTTCCTTCGATTTGAAAAAATTCAGCAGGTCGCTGCCGCCCTCGACCATCCGCGTCACGAGCGCGCCCCGCTTGAAGCCCAGCTTCCCCGCCTGTATCAGAAGGCCCAAGACCTCGGGCGTATTGACGTTATGGCTCCTGAGGTGCTCCGAAACACGCACTTCCTCGAAAAACCGCTCGCTTCCCGCGAACCTGTCGCCGGTGACTTTGCGAAACAGTCCGCCATGAACGTAATATCTCACGACCGCCCTGCTTGCGCCGGGCAGGTTGATAATGGAATGGCTCCGTCTGCCGAGAACAACCTCTTCGCCCTTAAGCAGAAGGTCTTCCAGCGGCCTGCTTGTCATGTATTCCGCAAGCTCCGACCTGGCGAAAAGAAGCGAGTTCCCCTCCCTGCGCTCGTCGAAACCTGGCAGTTTGTTTCCCAAATCAGTCGCTCTCCATATAACTTATAACAGGGCCGGGCAGGCTGTAAGCCGGATTCTGTGCCCGCCTTTCGGCGAGTCGGCAGCCATTCACCTCGAACGGCGGTTACCCGCCGCCTCTTGCGGCCTACCCGGGGATGACGTCCGAAGACGCCGGGACGGGCAGTCCCGAATCCCCTGCTTGGCCTTGCTCCGGGCGGGGTTTACCAAGCCGGGCCGGTTACCCGACCCGCTGGTGAGCTCTTACCTCACCTTTTCACCCTTACCCGCCATAAGGCGGGCGGTTTGTTTTCTGCGGCACTTTCCCTGCGCTTCCGCGCGGCGGAATTTCTCCGTCGCCCTGCCCTCTGGAGTCCGGACTTTCCTCCCCATACGTTCGCATGAGGCGACCGCCCGCCTGCCCTCCTGCATTTCCAAAGATTAGCTATTTAAGTGAAGCCGCCCAGGCGCTTCGCCCGACGGCGGCATATGCGCTATTGCTCCGAGGCTTTTTCCCATCTCTCAAGCCGCTGCCGGTACTGGCTCATCCTCCGGCGCTGCTCGTAGGTCAACGCGCCTCCGTAGACATTAAGCGGGTCGGTGGGGTCGAAGTAATACGGCTTCATCATGACGCATCTGTGGATATAGCCGTATATCTTGTCGAGTTCCATTATGATGAATTGCTCGTAGTCCGGGTGCAGATGCCACGCCTCGTAAATCAGGTCCGAGGCCTGCCCGAAAAGAGACAATGCCATGTCGATTTCGTCAACCACGTCCTCGCGCCTGTCCAACCTGTTTGCGCGTTTGTAATGCTCCAGCGCCGCGGCTACAATCTCTTCCGACTTGGCAATCTGGGAAATCTCGCCCATCCTGGCGCCCCAGGCCGCGTAAGTAGCCCTTGCGGGCGGCTCGCCAACGTGGACGGGCGCGGCGCACCCGGCCGCAATCCCCGCCGCCAGAAAAAGCACCGTCAGAACATGGCGCATTTCAAATCTCCCTTGCAACATATTTCCCGGCACTTGAGATGATAGCCGCTAATCTCCAGATTTCAAGCAAAAAAGCCGTCCGCGCGCCTCCCCAATCAGCGCAGAAAGCTTCTTGTTCCGCCGACTCACTCTCGGCAGTTCTGATATCAGGCCTTATTTATTCGACTCTTCGGGCTTTTTATCGAAAAGCTTCCTTGTTTCCTCGTCATCTGCAAGGTCTTTCGGCAGCTTGCCTTCCTTGTTGGCAATGCTCGCGTCCGCGCCTCTGGATAAAAGAAACTCGACTGCCCCCTTGCAGCGATTCATTGCCGCCACGTGTAGAGAAGTGTTTCCATTATTGTCCGCGGAATTAATATCAGCACCGGCATCAATCAAAACTTTGATTTTGGCTCCCTCAAAGAAAGCTATATGCGACCTTTCTAAAGCGTAATGAAGCGGGGTTCTGCCATTGTTATCTTTTTTATTCACCTCGGCACCGCTTTTCAGCAGCAATTCTACGTTTTCTTTCGAATATTCGCGGGCAGCCCAATGAAGAGGCGTCATCCCAAACTTATCTACCGCGTTCACATCAGCGCCTTTTGAGATTAGAAGAGCGACCGTTTCCTCGACTCCTGCAAAATGAAAAGCATAATGCAGAGGCGTATATCCATTTTTATCCCTCGCCATTACATCGGCACCGACCGAAAGTAAATACTCGACAGTTTCTTTATTACCGTGGTTTGCCGCGGCATGGATGGGCCTGCATCCCTTACTATCACTTGCCCGCATGTCCGCACCCGCCTCGACAAGGAACTTTGCAAAAGCCGTGTTCCCGCATGACACGGCTGCATGAAGAGGCGTTTTGTCATCTGACTTTACACCTTCCAAATCCGCCCCATTATCGATAAGTAGTTTTGCAATCGCCACAAGACGGTCTCCGGTATCCTTACTAACACTTCCACCAATAGAAGTATAATTGAACGGGTTGGCCGCCTCACAAAGGGCCCTTGTTGCGCTGGAATTGGCTCCCTTACCAAGCAGTTCTCTAACTTTTTCGATATCCTGGTTTCGTACGGCGCAAAGCAGTTCATACCTGTATAGCTCTCCCGATTTCGCGCCATATTTTAGAAGGATTTCACTTGAGCCCCATGTAAATGCAAGGTCAAGAACTGTTTTACCTTTATTGTCTTTAACATTAACGTCTGCTCCAATGAGAATAAGTTCCTTCATTTTTTCGTAATCGCATTGCTTCAGGGCTTTTACAAAAGCTGCAGTCAATTCTTTTGATTTGGTGGTTTTTTCTATATCAACAGGAGCTGCAGCAGGTTCATCCCTTTTCCCGCAAGCGGGCAGGATTAAAAGAACAGTTATTATACAGAATGCTTTTTTCATGCCAGACATATTATAACACGACATCCGGGCAGAAAGCAAAACGCGGGAAGAAAGATGACATTAGGATGACTTAATCTGCCTATCATGCAATATACTTACTTGTTGAAAAAAGGCAGTTTATCCGGGTATAAGTAGAATTTCATACTCTTTTGGGTGTATAGTACTAAGAGGGTTATTAACGGAACCGGTTCGCTTGTCAGGCGCGGAGAAGAGATGCGTATTCGAAACGCACTTGTTGTAATTTTAGTGCTCGCCATCGCACCCATCCTGCAGGCAGGCCTCGACGACGACACGTTCAAGGAACTCACCCGAGATGCCAGGAAATCCATGAAAAAAGACCCGTTCGCCGCCGTTTACGCGGTAAAGAAACTCGGAGAAGACGATTCCGAACGCGCGGCAAAATTCATTTTCGACCTTGCCACTTCCATTAAAACCCCGCCAAAAGTCTACCGGCAATGCATCCAGACCCTTTCGGGATTCAAATCCGGCGAAGCAGCAGACTATATCGCCAAAAAGTCGTCGAAGGGCAAGACTGCGGAAAAATTAGTCGGGGCGGAAGTCCTCTCGAAGATGTCCGGCGAAAACGCCCTGAAAACGCTCGTCGAACTCGCGGGCGACAAGAGCGAAACGATTGCCCGAACCGCAGCCCGCTCGCTCGGCGAAAGAGGCGACCCGGCCGGCGCGGACGCGCTCGTTGGCCTTCTCGAAAAGACTGAAAAAAAACACGGGCTCGCGTGGCAGGCATCGCTCGACGCGCTCAGGAAACTCGCAGGCTCGGACGAGTCCGGCCCGTGGATTGCCGCCGACTGGCGGGACTACTGGGCGGCGAGAAAGCGAAACGAAAATTGGAAAAAAACCAACCAGGATTCCTCAAAGGGAGGGCCGCATACCGAGCTTCCCGAGTTTTTCGGTGCGAAGGTCGTATCCCGCAACGTCATCTTCATAATGGACCTGTCAAGCAGCATGCTCGAGTCGGACTCGGGCGGGCAGCGACTGGCAAGAATGAAACAAGAACTCGTCAAGACTATAGAAAAAATGGACGGCGAATCTATATTCAACGTGCTCGGATTCAACTCGAGCCTTTTCCCGTGGAAGAGGCGGCTCGCTCCGGCGACCGACGCCAACAGGAAAAGCGCCGCCGATTTCGTCACGAAAATGAAAGCCATCGCCTACACCAACACCGATGACGCGCTGAAAGTCGCGTTCTCGGACAAGAATATAGACACCATAATCCTGCTCTCCGACGGGGTTCCGCTTCGCAGGGAGCACAAGGACCAGATGTCGGACGCGTTTATCGTGGGGATACTCGATTGGGTCTCGACGGTGAACAGGTTCCGCAGGGTGGTGATTCACACGTTCGGATTCGATTCGATAGCGCAAGACCCCGGCGGGGAGAGGTGCGTTGCGTTCCTCAAGGACCTCGCCGAACAGAACGAGGGAAAATATCACAATATCAGGTAATGACCGGAAGGAGGCAGTTATGCGGAGATTCATGTTTGCCCTGCTCTGCGCCGCAGTGGTGCTCGGACTCACCACGACGGCGCTCGGCAAGCTAAGCGACGAGCAGTTCAACGACTTGAAAAAGAGGATAGGTTCCGGGTTATTGAAAAATCCCGGAAGCGTCAAGAGCGATGTCAAGGATTTCGCGGGCGACAACTCCGCACGCGCGGTCAAATTCCTTGTCAACATCAACCGCAGGGCGCTCGACGACATGGACGCCGTGCTCATGATTCAAAACGCGCTCAATTCCATGGGCTCCGACGAGGCGCGCTCGGAAATAATAAAAAGCGTGGACAAGGCCGCGGACTATAGGATGAGGATAATTCTTATCGAGGTCTGCGAGCGATTCAGCGGAGACGAAGTCTCCAGGGCACTCGTCGGCTGCATAGACGACAGGAACGAAAAGGTCGCCATATCGGCCGCCCGGGCGCTCGGCAACAAGGGCTCGCTCGACGCCATCGAGCCGCTTATCGCTCAAATGGAAAAAATGGCCAAGAAAAAGAAAGACGGCGAACGGCTCTATAGCGACATCCGAAGGGCGCTCGAAAAAATCACCGGCCAGCGCGACCTGATAGAAGCGCAGGACTGGCGCAACTGGTACAACGCGAACAAGGACAAAATCGTACCCGGCGCCCCGGGCGCGGACGGCCGGTCGGAAACGGCAAGACCCGTCATAGGTGACGCGAAAACGGTCTCGTTCTTCGGACTGGAAATCGACTCGCGAAGGATAATTTTCGTAATCGACGTATCCGGCTCGATGGAGATTCCCGACCCGCCGCCGGAAAACTGGGTCCCCGACTCAGACCTTGGAAAAGGCAAGGGCACGACTATCAAGGAAGACGACCCGACTCTCAAAAAGAAAAAGCAGAAGGAACAAGAAAAAATGAAAGACCCCTCGGTCTGGGGCGAGAAGCGCAAGCGCATCGTCAGGACCAAGAACGAGCTTATCCGCGTGCTGAAGGTGCTTCAGGGGTCGGTCAAGTTCAATATAATCGCGTTCTCCGACGAGATAAGATCTTTCAACAAGAGTCTTCAGAAAGCAACGGCCTCCACTAAAAGCAAGGCTGTAAAATGGGTCGAAAAGCTCTCTGCAAGCGGCCTGACCTTCACCGACGACGCGCTCAGAGAGGCCTTCAAGGACGGCCAGTCTCGACCCGGCAGCGGAAGAGGAGACTCCAACTCCGGCGGCAAAGGCCATAGGACTTCCTCCGACTCGCCCAGAAGGTCTTCTTCCTCGCAGGGCGAAGCGGACACGATTATCCTGCTCTCCGACGGCGCGCCCACGCACATGGGAGGCGACGCCAAAGCCGAATGGAACGGCCACCAGGACTCGCAGGCCATTATCGACTCCATTTTCAATTGGCTCGAAAAAGAAAACAAGTTTCGCAAGATAGTCATCCACACCCTCGGCTTCACGGGCGCCAACTTCGAATTCATGCAGAAGCTCGCAAAGGAGACGGGCGGAACCTTCAGGGAAATCAAGTAATCCTGCGCGTACGTATCGCGGGCCCGGTCTTTCGGCCGGGCCCGTTTTGTTTTCTTCGTTTAGAAGTAAAGCCCTACAACCAGGTTCCATAGCTGGTCCAGGTTGCGTTCCGAGTCCGTTATCTTCTTGAACTGAAGCTCGATATAGGTCTGCCTCCCCGAGTCCCAGCCGACCTTCCCCACGAGAACCGCGCTCTCGTTGAACGCATCGCTACCGCCGGGATAACCCAGCGCGCGCGCCGCTTCCGTGTAGTTCACGCGTGCCAGCTCCTTGCAGTACCCGACGCCGAAGCCCCAGTAAAGCGGCGAATCAATCCCCTGCCTCGCCCCGAAGCTGCCCATGAACGAAACAACTATGTCGAAATACCCCTGGTAAAAATCGTCCATAGTCCCGACCGTCTCGTCAAGCTGCATCCGGTCTATCGTCGAGTCAATCGACAGCTCCAGCATGTGAAGCCCGTCCGGCGGCAACAGTATCCGGGCGCTCAGCCCGAGCGTCGGCACGTCCGTAGGCGTTTCGTCCTTGGCATCCCCCACCATCAGGTACCCGAGCCGCAGCGACCACTGCGCCGGCATCTCCGGGTTATACCTCGGGCTGCTCTGGCCCACGACCGACTGCCTCTGCGTGCGCTCGACGTATTCCCTCTCGTCCGGGCTCTGGCCCACGACCGTCCGCCTCTGCGAGTGCTCGATTACCTGCCCTTGTATGAACAGGTCGTCGATGACAGATTTTTCGAGGTCGCTGGCCGGCGACCAGAACACCCTGCCATCGAGCGTGATTTCGTCCGCCCCCGCCTGCCCCGCCATTGACGCTACAAGTACCGCAACCGCCAACAATCCCAGCAGTTTCTTAATCAATTCTCCACCCTCCTATGAACTTTTTGTTGTTACCCGAATTTCCCTTCCGACTCCATCTTACGCAAACGCGGGTTATATATTCAATAATCTTCCCGACGCTATTATTCTCTTTTTTCGTTCGATTTCGAGATTATCTCACGCAGCGCTATAAGCAGGCCTATCACATCCTGCTCCGGATTGTCGATTTTCCCGACCTTGTCGCCCATGCAGTCGAATATCAGCACGTAAGGCGCGTACTTCACCTTATACTTCTTCGATAAGTCCTTATGCAGCTCCTTCAGGTTGACCTTCACGCAGAAGAACTCGTTGGCCACCTCGGCGAACGTGCTGTCCGAAAACAGCTTCTCCTCCATCTTCTTGCAGTAGTGAAGCTGCTTCTTGTCCTTCGAAGAGGCCTTCTCATCCTCTTTCGTCTCCGGCCAGTAGAAATATATCATTACGGGGTTCTTTTTCTTCTTGCCCGACAGAACATCGAAATCCTCGAATACGTTCGATTTCTTACGAAACTTCTTCTCAAGCTCCGTGCCCTTGCCTTCTTCCCATTCTATATTGCCCGACTCCTGGCCGACCGCCGGTGCCACTAACGTTCCTGCAAACGCCACGGCAACCGCAAGACAGATAATCCTTCTCAATTTCATATCACATTCCCCCAACAACTTCATACTCCTCTGCTTTATACCAGAATCCACGCCCCTTCGTCAAATCAATAGTAATTCGACGCAATGCCCGTGACGATTTCCTGAAATCGTCACATCCGTGAAGCTCGTTTTCGACAAAGTCGAAACGTGCGTCGGAGATGTAATCTTTTCCTTTTACAAATCCCTGTAATCGTAACTCCCTCGCCAAATTGATAATAATTTGGCGAGATGCCGAGGTGCGGACTGCATCTTTTGACTTGCCGCAGTCAAGCAGTTTTTGCTTGCCGTTGACAAGTCGTTTTGACTTGTCGTGGACAAGCGGCGCAGTCGGCGCGAAAGGCAGATTATACATTTCTCTTCTCCGACCCGATATTTTCCCTTGTAAACCTAACTCCCTATGAGATAAGGACTTACGACATAATTTTACAGATACGGCGGGGTCTTTTGCCCCTTGACGACTTGTTAATAAGTCGTCAAATGCCGGGGTTTCGTCTCGCCTGTCTTTACTTGCCGGAGGCAAGTAGGCGAACGAAACGAAAGGCTCCGGATAATACATTCCAGTCACCCTCACTCTTCTATTAAGGTAGTCATCTTTGCCATCACTTTCACGCTTCGCGTGCAAGTGACTCGCAAATACGCGTTTTTCTCCGAAAAAGCGCGTGCTCTGCGTTCTCCTTAATCCTCATCCTTCCCTCTGCGTTTTATTCGCACTCTCGCCCCTGCCTGACCATTCTACAAACCGACTGTACACACAATCAGACTGTGGTTGATTTCACGGTGGATTTGCGCGCGCGCAATGCGCTTCCCGGCGTTCGAGCCGAGGCTTAGGAAGATACAACTCCTTATATATATAGACACCGTTTTAGGGGTGCGATAAGCAGAAAAAATCTAAAAAATTCAAAAAAACTTGCCTTGTCGTCGTAACCCCTTTCAGAGCAAGAACTTACGTTGAAAAGTTTTTTCGGGCATTCTGATAACTTGTAGAAAATCCAGCGCGCTGTTACAGGATTGTGATAAATGTATGTTATTGGTTACCTGAAACGTAGTTATCAAAGGAGCGAGTAATGTAGTCGGATATACTCTCATTGGCAATTATCCTTTTGCTGATTATTGTCTTTATCCCTTCATGCGCCACGAGCGGCACCAAGGAGCCGGCCAATTCAACCGCACCGTACAAATCATATAATCCCGAGGCTATCGAACATTTCGAGAAAGGTATACTCTGCTATAATAGGCTTGAATACCCAGACGCGAAAGAGTATTTCAAGACGGCATTGAAAATCGAACCGGAATATGAAGAAGCGAAGAAAAAATATTATGAAGTAATGTGGATTATTGGCAAATCTGAAGAAGCTTACGGAAAAAGAATTGACCGGATTAAAAGGGCAAAGGAAGAACTTATCAGCGATTATAACGAAGGAAAACAGTTATTTGAAAAAGAAGATTATAAGGAAGCTAAAATCAAATTCGAACAATGCCTTGAGAGAATCAGATGGTTCCCGTATCCCATAGATGACGGCACTTATGAAGAGCTATGTAGAGCAGCAATTGTTGACTGCGACAAGAAGTTAAGTGAAGAAAAATAATCATATTCCCGGCAGGTATTTATTCATCCTTTTCCTCATGGCACATATTATATCACAATTCCTGCATAAAATCAATCATGCGGCTTGTGACAGACTTGTGATAACTATATGATATTAATGATTTCATGATTTGAGGAGTAAAGACATGATTCGATTATTTGTCAGAGTAATATTAATTCCATTTTCCTTTTGCCTTTCATTCTCTTGTTGCTCGACTCAAGAAATAATCCATTCAACAGAATTTGATAGGAATGTAGAAATCCTGAATGTCAGAGAAAATGACAGATTACAAGCACTTCAAAAGATTGCTTCCTCCAAAGATTCAAGGGCGATTCATGTGCTTTTAAAAGAACTCGACCAATCCGACAATCATCCATGGTTCACAACGCAGGTATGCGGAGCAATGGAATATCTCTACGATGTAAATCCCCCGGAAGATATGGCAATCGTAAACAAAACTCTTACTAAAATGGCCCATTGCTTCTCGTATCAGGTAACGGATAGAGAATGGCAAGGTAATATAGTAACATTTTCGCGCAATGTCATATTAAACCATCCGGAAACTGAGAGCATACTTGAAATGCTTCTCGGAAGTGACTTCCTCGGCGATGACACTTATATTGACTGGACACTGAGAACTCTGAGTTTAGCTGACCTGAATAATACCCTTTTTCTCGTGCTTCTGAGCTATCGAAAAAATGCCCTTAAGGAAAGGACTCATACAAGAGTTGCAAATCACTTGAATAATGTATTACAGCATGAATTTAAGTCAGATATGAGAATAGAAACAACTCCTGCAAAACAGATTTGGGATACTCTTAAAAAAAATTTGCCTCCTCAAAAAGTTCCTCCCGGCAAATCAATTCGAGAGCTTGAATCAAAATTAAAAAACTGAGCGAGAATCAAAATAAACGGCAGGTATTTATTCATTCCTTTTCCTCGTCGAGTTCTTTGCTTGATTGAATAATGGCTTTTTGACCGCAATCTTCCAAGCAGGATTTGAATAGATTCTGGTAATAATCATTCTCATCGAATTTGTAAGGAAACCATTTACACCTGTCCAGACCTTCCTGAAATATTTCAATAGCTCCATCAAAAATACCAAATTGCATTAATACTTTACCAACTTCATAATCGATTCTACATTTTTCTTTAGCTTCATTGATATACGCAGGATGAATACTTACCAACGCTGCTACTTCTCCCAAGCTTTTATAAAACTTATCTCTTTCCTGCCAGTGGAAAGATGTTTCAGCTTCCTTCATCAGCCAGTTTGCATCTTTAAGCTCCCGGTCAAGATAGCAAGCCAGCTTCAAGCTTTTGATTGCACCACAATATTTATCATCTTCAAAATCTCTTTTTCCCTTTTGATAATACGAAATCGCAAGCTCTCGGCGAATTTCCATTTCAAGCGGTGGAATATATATCTTAGTCGCACTACAGCCGCACTGCAGGATAAAAAATAGAATAAGTAATATTGCCTGCACTCTCATGTATGCTCTCATGCGCTCTTTCATGATTTTATTGTAATACAAATCCGCGCAAACGGCAAATGGATTAAACCGCAAACAACTGCTGAGTGGAGCCCCACGGGTAAACCCGTGGCACCTAACTCCACCTTTCGAGCTTCGCTCGACGCCCTTCGGGCGAGATCTCATTCACCCACGGGCAAGCCCGTGGAACTCTGCCCTTCGGGTTTTTAGACGCGCCGGGCTTAAGAATATTGGTTTAAATGGTATGTCTTATTCGTGTTTTTGATGATATGCGACTGCGGCGCGGACATCGTCGATAACTATCCCGTCATACAAATCGACAATCTCCTCGGGTGACGCGCCTTCGGCGAGATTATCGAGAATAACACTTACAAGCACCCGGGTTTTCTTGATAACGGGCTGGCCGTGGCAGATTTTCTCGTCAATATTTATCCTGTCAAGAAGGCTTTTCCTTCTTTTCCCTGCTTTCTTCAATCGCCCGTACCTCCGTAAAAGAATGTCTATATATATTCTACAGGCTGAAAACCTGCCGTCAAGCCGCACTATGACATTCCGGTTTTATTATATTTCCCGCCGGGCTTATTTCTTCTTTGTCGCGAGGAGTATCAGGCCGACCAGGATAATCACTACCACTATGACGACGGGGACTATGGGGAAGCCTGCCTCGCCGGGGGCTGCGGTCTTTGCGGTCATCATATCCTTCTGCGCCGCATCCGGATTTTCCATATCTATCTCGACCTTCCACTCGGCGCTGCTGCCCTCGTGCTTGTCGGCGTTCGTCTCGGTTATTGTGGCCGGGAAGTTGACTTTGTAGGTGAATTTGGGCATATTGCCGCCCATCATGCCTTTCATCATACCCTTGGCCATCTCTTCGCCCATTTTTTCCATGCCTTCCGGCGCTTCCTCTCCCTCGGGTATTTCTTCGCCTTCCGGCGTTTCCGGCTCTTCAGTCTTTTCGACTTTCGGGCCGCCCATTTCCTCGTTTGACATTGACTTTCGCTCGTAGTTGAAAGTGCCGTCCTCGTTTTTCACGAATTTCGCGCCATCCTTGAACGGGGCGAAGTTGCTCGCCACCAGCTTGTCGAGACTGTCGAATTTCAATGTGAATGTGACGACTCTCTTTTCATCTTCGAGCGAGACGTTCACATCGCTGACAGTCACGCCGTCGGTTTTGGCGAAAAGGTCTTCGACCTTCTTCTTGTCCATGGGAAGCTCGCCTTTTCCCTCGTCGCTCCCGCCCATCGCGGCCATCTGCTCTTGCATCGCGTATTTGACCTTGAGGGTGCCGGAGCCGTCCGCGTTGAGGGTCAGATCCTCTTCGTATTCGATGCACCCGCAGAGCGCAACCAGCGCGGCGACCATCGCAACCGTCAATATCATCTTCATCCCATTCTCCCTAAAATGTAATCCCCGTCCGCACAACTTGACCGACACTATAACCAATGCGTCCGGTAAACGTCAACATCAGGGTGTAAATAATTGGAATATCAGCGATAATATCATTATTATTTTCGAATGCTTTACGAACCTTTATTCGATTTCCTTGTGCTGCTGCCTGCACTTTTTTTCCTGGCGAGGAGGAACAGGGAGCGGTTTCATATCATCCTCGCGACCGCGTTCTGTGTCGCGATATGCAACCTGTCAGCCTCGTTTTCGCTCCGGGGTCTTTTAGGGCTGTCAGTCCTTCTGCTTCTCCTGCTTATTGATGCCCTGATAATCCGGTGGATTTTGATAAGCGATTTCTGGCGCTCGCTCGGCGCGGCGACCATACTCGCAGTCGCAAAGTTCGCATTCAAGATAGCGCTCATCGCCTCCGCAAATCCGTAAAGAGGCGATTCAGTCGAAAACCGAGTAGGTGCCGTCGTCGGAGCTGACGTAGATGCCTTCGAGTCGGCAGTTTTTCTCGTCGAGAAGTTCCTTGACCCGGTTTACATCCACCGTTGAGAAGCTTATGGCGATTCCGCAGTCGGCGCTGATTTTTCGCGGAACGGGGACGGTGTCGACGTCGAAACCGCTTTTTTTCAGCACTTTCTCCGCCTTGAGGACGAAGTGAATCGAGCTGAATATTCCTATGCAGCGCTCCGACATCAAACCTTCCCCAATGCAATCTGGCCGACCGCCTCAATCAGCACGTCGATGTCCGCCTCCGCGGTCAGGTAGCCTGCAGAGGCCCTGACCGTGCCGCGAGGGAAGGTTCCCATCGTCTGGTGCGCAACCGGCCCGCAATGCAGGCCGATTCGCACGGCAATGTCGAACTGCCTGTCGAGGATATGCCCGACCTCGGAAGGTTCCCTGCCCTCGACGTTGAAAGAGACGGTCGCGGTAGTTTCTTCGGGCTTTCGAGTGCCGTATAGTATCACGCCTTTTATTCCCGCAAGCCCGTCGAGCATTTTCGTCGTAAGACCGATTTCATGTCTGCGGATTTTCTCGACAGTCTCGCCGAGGATGAATTCGACGCCTGCCTTCAGGCCGGCGATACCGAGCGCATTGTGCGTGCCGCATTCGAGCTTGTCGGGCATGAAGTCGGGCTGCTCGGTCTTTTCGGAGACGCTGCCTGTCCCGCCGCGGTGGACGGCTTCGATATCGAGTCCCCCGCGCACGTAGAGAACGCCGGTGCCATGAGGGCCGAGAAGGCCCTTGTGGCCTGAGCAGGCGAGGATGTCGATGCCAAGCTTTTCGACGTCGATGGGATAGACGCCCGCGGTCTGCGCAGCGTCGAGCAGGAAAACCGCGCCTGCCTCGCGGGCGATTTTTGCGGCCCCGGCGGCTGGCAGGATGGTTCCGGCGACGTTGGAGGCGTGGGTCATGGCCAGCATCGCGGCGCCGGGCTCGAGGGCTTTTTTCAGTTCGGCGAGGTCGAGGCGGCCCGTTTCGTCGCATTTCACGACGGCGAGTTCGATTATCCCTTTTTCTTCGAAGTATTTCAGCGGGCGCATGACGGAATTGTGCTCCATCGATGTGGTCACGACCCTGTCGCCTTTTTTCAGGAGTCCGTGGAACGCGATATTGAGGGCGTGGGTGGCGTTGAGGGTGAAGACAATGGAGTCCGAATCCTTTGCGCCGAGGAGTCCTGCGACGGACTCGCGGCACTCGAAGACGATTCTGCCTGATTCGACCGCGAGCTTGTGGGCCGAGCGGCCGGGACTGGCGCCGACATCGCTGAGGAACGAGGATATCGCGGCATGCACCTGGGCCGGCTTGAGTGCGCTGGTGGCTGCAAAGTCGAGGTAAATCATAATATCCTCGTCACCTTTCGTCTCCCGCCGTCTGCCGCGCTCTGGCGATAAAGGCCTGCCCCGCGGAAACGCCGGCGTCGCCGGGCGGCACCTCGCGGTGGACAAGAATCCTGAAGCCCGATTTTTCGAGGAGTTCGGCGACGCGCTGAGCGAGGTGGCGGTTCTCGAAAAGGCCGCCGGTGAGAACTACCGTGTCCGTCCGGGCCCTTTCCCTCAGCTGGTCGCAGGCCTGCGCGGTGAAATGCGCTATCGACTCGAACATCTTGCAGCTCACGAGCGAAGGCGGTTTCATTGCGAGAATATTTTCCACCGCGTCGTAGATTATCTGGGCCGGGTCTACGAGGAGCAGGTTGCCGTCATCGAGGATTTCGAACGGGTACGGTTCCGGCTGGTCCTCGAGGGCCATTTCGTACATCACGTTTTCAAGCGCAGCCACGGGATTATCCGCGAAAGGCCGCCCGGCACTCGTAAGTATCATCGCAGCCATAGCCATTATGAAGTCGCCCATGCAGGAGCTGTAACATGCGCTGAAGCTGCTATCGAGCATCTTCGACGCCGTTTCAATCTTTTCCGGCGCGACCGATTTGAAGAGCTCGCGGACGATGGAGACGGTATTGTAACCGTAGGCCATGTTGATATAAGTAAGAGCAACGCGCCAGGGCGCTTCCGGCACGGAGCCTGCGCCTGGAAGGCGGGCGTTTCGCAGATGGCCGAGCCTGTCGTACCCCCGGGGCGTTGCCGCGAGAAACTCGGTGCCCCAGCGATTGCCATCCTCGCCAAATCCGCCGTGGTCATAAACGACTCCAAGCACCCGCCCCGTCTCACCGTTTTCCGCCATGCAGCTGGCGATATGAGCGAAATGATGTTGAATCGGAAGAAGCGAAGCCCCCTCGATATTACCTGCGAACCTTGCGGCAAGGCAGTCGGGGTCGGGGTCGTGAGCAACAATCTCCGGGGAAGCCCCGGAAATCTGCTTCAATCTCGCAATGGCCCGTTCAAAGGTATCGCTGCTCGAAGGGTTTCTGAGGTTGCCCGATACCCGGGAGAGGAATATATCCGAGCCCTTTGCCACCGATACCGTATTATCGCAGCTCCCGCCAAGAGCGAGAACGTCGGGGCCACTGCTCAATCCGCCTGATAGCTTGAGAGGGTTTTCCTCTTTTTCGTCACCGGTTCGAACCGTGACGGGCAGGCCCGATATAATCCTTACCCGCCTGCCCGGGCAATAAAAGATTTTTTCGGATTTATCGAAGAGAACGTAGTCCGCCAGTTCCCCGTCGAGACCTGGGAAATCCTTCCCTCCGCCGATAATCATTTCATTCTTGTGGATGCATGCGACGGCAAGCATCTCGGGGCCGGCATCCAGCATCGCACGAAGAATGCCCTCTCGCGGAAAAGAGACTGGAATTTCCCCGTACTCCGAAAGACATGCGAGTTCCCCGGCTTCCCTGCTTCCAAGCCTGAGATAAACGGCAGGCCGGTCATGCAGGTTCATTACGGATTTCTCTTCAGATGAAAGGCCGAAAAGTCGTTCCGCGGCATTTTCATTCCCGGCGGCAAGAAACGGGGGGGCGCAGAATATGGGCTTGCTTTTCGCGAGACGAGAGAGCGCCTTGGTATTATGCGCGTTGCATAAGACGGCGCAGTCATCGCCGGCGCAGACGACGACCAGATCGCCCGCTTTGACAAATTCGACGGCAAGTAATATCTTATCGGGACCTTCTATGAGGTTGGCATTTTTATCGAGAAGTCTAATACGCGCGGACTTCTTGGAGCTACGCCTCTTATTACCGGGGATTTTCCCGGTTTTTCCGCTTTTACCGGTCATTCCGTCCGTCGCCTTTGCTAAATTCAGCCGATTGCTCTTATATTATGCCTTTACAATGCAAGAGTTCAATTCAAAAGCGCCTATAGAATCAAGCTTTCAGATAGGAAATGGTCGATGCTCAGGACTTGACGCCCTGAAGGACCTGGCCTTCCATATAGCGGCCAATTGCCTTGAGTTTTGCGTACCTGGTTTCAAGCAACTCTTCGGGAGAGAGCTTTTTCAACTCTTCGAGATTGGTAATCAAGACATCCTTGAGCGTAGCCGCGACTTCGTCGTGGTACCTGTGGGCGCCGCCGAGCGGTTCGGGAATAACTTCATCAACAATGCCAAGTTTGTGCAAGTCCGAGGACGTAAGCTTCAGTATATTGGCTGCATGCTCGACGCGCTCTTTTCCCTCGCCTCGCCAGAGTATAGCGGCGCATCCCTCCGGTGAAATGACTGAGTAATATGAGTTTTCAAGTATCAGAAGTCTGTCCGCCACCCCGATACCGAGAGCGCCTCCGCTCCCCCCTTCGCCAATTACGACCGATATAATAGGCACTTTCAGTCCCGACATCTCCCGCAAATTAGTGGCAATCGCGAATGCGACGCCCCTTTCTTCGGACGCGATTCCCGGATATGCGCCCGGCGTATCAATGAAAGTTACGATAGGCAAGCCGATTTTTTCCGCCAGCTTCATCCTGAGCATGGCCTTGCGGTATCCCTCGGGATGAGCGCAGCCGAAGTTGCAGGCCATTTTCTCGTGAAGCGTCCTTCCCTTCTGATGCGCGATAAGCATTATCTTGAATCTGCTTTTTCCGTTGCTAATCTGCCCGAATCCGGTAATAACGGCCGGGTCGTCCGAGAACGCCCTGTCTCCATGCAGTTCAAGGAAGTCGTCAAGTACGAGGCTGATATAATCTTTCGAAAGCGGCCTGCTCGGATGCCTTGCCACAAGCACTCTCTGCCACGGCGAGAGGTTTTCATAGGTCTTCTTTTTCAGCTCGCCACATTCCTTGCGGAGCTTGTCGAGCTGCTCGCTCATATCCAGCTCCGTGGTAAGCTGATAGTCTTCAAGTTCCTGAATTTTGGTCTCGAGTTCGACAATGGGGTCATCGAAATCGTATTTGCCATCAAGCACGCTGCTTTTCTTTTTGGCCACTTGCGTGCCTCCTTTTATATATCATTGCAAACTATATATGGTGGGCGGCACCACCGAAAAATACTATATATATTCTAATTCAAATAATTTTACATTTTGCCGTCGCTCAGTCAAGCGATTTTTTTCAAATTTGATGTCACAAAGCAATTTGCAATCAGAGTACCATCGCAAGCAAAAATCAACTGTAACGCAAACTCTTTTTTTATGGAAGGTATTTGCACAATACATGCTTCGGAAACGGTTGAACCATATTTTGTTGAAAATACGCGCATCAGGGGGTATCATTGAATTTTTGGTTATAATTACGATGCATACTGCAATGCGGAGGCTGAAGTGCGATACCTTATTACGGGTGGGGCAGGGTTCATAGGAAGCCACCTTGCAGAAGAGCTTCTCAGGCAAGGGAACGAAGTATCCATTATCGACAATCTTTCCACAGGCTCCATCGATAACATCAGTCACTTGAAATCGAAAGAAGCGTTCCGATACGCAATCGACGATATTGCAAACGAACAACTTCTTGCCGAGCATATCGACTGGTGCGATACGGTCTTTCACCTTGCGGCCGCTGTAGGGGTCAAACTTATCGTGGAAAGCCCGGTACAGACAATCGAAACCAATATTTATGGAACGCAACTCGTATTCAAGCACGCGTCCAAGAAAAAGCGCAAAGTAATTCTGGCCTCGACGAGCGAAGTTTACGGCAAATCGGAAAAAGTCCCTTTCTCGGAAGAGGACGACATGGTACTCGGGCCAACCAGAAAATCGAGATGGTCTTACGCGGCATCCAAGGCGGTGGACGAGTTTCTCGCACTTTCGTACACAAAGGAAAAGACGCTGCCAACCGTCATCGCCAGGCTCTTCAATACGGTCGGCCCACGACAAGTCGGACATTACGGCATGGTTATTCCAACTTTTATCTCGCAGGCGCTGGATGGCAAGCCGATAACGGTATTCGGCGACGGCAACCAGTCGAGATGTTTCTGCTATGTGGGCGATACGGTGGAAGGACTCATAAGACTGTCTCTTTCAGACGATACAATAGGGAAAGTTTTTAATCTTGGCACAAACGAGGAAATCACGATAAACGAGCTTGCCGAAAAGGTGAAGCAGCTTGTCAATCCCTCTGTAGAGATAAAACACATCCCCTACGAAAAGGCATACGAGGAAGGATTCGAGGATATGCGCCGGAGGATGCCGGATATTTCCAGGATACGCGAGGCTATTGGATTCAAACCGACGAAAAAAATTGACGAGATTCTAAACCTGACAACCGAGCACTTCAGGAAACAACGTGAGCAGAAACAGTCGATTGAGAGCTAAAAGTGCATCAAAAGGTTACACATTTTGTATATTAATACTTTACATCATATTCAATATTAGATTACTATTAATCTAATCCGAAACGGGCGATAACGAAAGAGATGAGATGAAAAGCAAGGTCTTTCTCAGCAGATTCGGCAAAGACAAACCGGTACTCAAAGCCCCCGAGCTTATCGGAGAACTTTTCGAAAAGTCCGGGTTCAGCAGTTTAATGGCCGAAGGAGACCTTGCCCTGCTGAAGCTCCATTTCGGAGAAAAGGGCAATAAAGGATACATCAAACCTCCTCTGGTAAAAGCAATTGCCGACAAATGCAAACTGGCAGGCGCAAAACCATTCCTCGGCGAGACCAATACGCTTTATGTGCGCCAGCGGCACAACGCGGTAGACCATCTGATGCTCGCCGCCGAGCACGGCTTTACAATCGAAAATACAGGCTGTCCCGTGATTATCGCGGACGGGCTTCGAGGGTACAATACCACCGAGGTAAAGGTAAACGGAAAACATTCGGAAAATGTAAATATTGCGCCGGACGCGGTTCATGCAGACGCAATAATCGGGCTTGCGCATGTTACAGGCCATATCGGAACTGGCCTCGGCGCAGCCTTGAAAAACATCGGGATGGGATTGTCGTCGAGGGCCGGGAAATTGATACAACATAGCGGGGAAGCACCATCCGTGGACAAGGCCAAATGCACCGGCTGCGGGACCTGCGCCAAATGGTGCCCCGAAGGCGCCATCTACCTGAACGATGATTGCGCCGAAATCGACGACGCCCGCTGTATTAGTTGCGGATACTGCATATGCCTTTGCCGCCAAGAAGCTGTTAAGTTTTCCTGGACATCGGACTCCCGCTATCTTCAGGAAAGAATGGCGGAGCATGCGGCCGGCGTTGCGCGCGGCAAGGAAGGCAAACTCGGCTTTATCAATGTAATCATGGACGCATCGCAGAAATGCGACTGCATGGGAGGCGATACCGGCGGGCGGCTGACGGATGACATAGGCATGCTCGCCTCGACCGACCCGGTCGCTCTGGACGCCGCTACGGCGCAAGTCATAAGAGAAGCTGCGGGACAGGATGTTTTTCTCGAACTTTACCCCGATATTGATTACACCTGGCAATTGAAGCACGCTTCCGAACTGGGTCTGGGCAAACTCGACTACGAAATAACGGAGCTTTAAGGAAAAAGCAGGCAAGGCGGTTCCCGCTTTTGGGGAGGGGGAGAGGAATGAAAAAAATATTTACGACCGGCGATGTCGCCAGAATATGCAGGGTAACGATAAATACGGTCGTCAAGTGGTTCGATTCCGGCGATATGGGGGGGTACAGGATTCCAAGCTCGGGCGCACGGAGAATCCCGAGGAAAGACCTGATGGACTTCATGAGAGAATTCAACTTCCCGCTGGATGAAATCCTGTCCGACAAGTACAAGATACTCGTTGTCGACAACAGACCAAAGGTTCTTACTGCTTTCAGGAAAGCGTTCTCCGATAGCGACAACTACTCACTTGAAACCGCTGTATCCGGATTCGAAGCAGGCTTGCTGACAAAGGATTTCATGCCGGACATGATATTTCTTGACGTGGACCTCGGCAATATAGATGCCGATAAAATAATCAACCTCTTAAAGGCAACGCGCGAAACACCCCCCCCTGAACTATATGCAATCTCGTCAGATATGAATGAAAAAACCATCACCGCCCTGAAAAAAAGGGGTTATTCCGAAGTAATAAAAAGCGATTCCAAGCCTTCAGAAATCAGGAAAATCGCCAAGATGCTGAACGAACCGGTCAACGAACTGGCCGAATAAAGCACGTTTTAACCCGACCACAAGATTCGTATATTCAAACCGCCACGGCCGCCGGGGTGCATTCCATAAAATTCTTCGTCTCAAAGCTCGTTAAATGTTGAAGGCGGCATTTACTGTTGTATAATGTTGAAAATCGCGACGAGCAAAACCGGCGCGAGAATTGCCACTGTAGCTCAATCGGCAGAGCAGTGCTTTCGTAAAGCACAGGTTTTGGGTTCGAGTCCCAACAGTGGCTTTTTTAATAGCAGGTTTTAATAGAAGGTGATACGGCGGGAAATTTCCGCCAGTGTGCATTGCAGAACAACCAGGCGGGCGCTACCAGCTCGATTTTTTCATGCCGGGTATCTCGCCTTTGTGCGCGAGATTGCGAAGACAGATTCTGCAGATACTGAACTTTCTGTAGTAGCTGCGCGCCCTGCCGCAAAGCTGGCATCGATTATAGGCCCTGGTGCTGAATTTTGGTTTGCGTCCCTGCTTGACTATCAAACTTTTCTTTGCCATAAAGCTTCCCGCTCGTTACTGATTCCTGAAGGGCATTCCGAAATGCTTCAGGAGATTGAGCGATTCCTCTCTCGAACTGTTATCGATGACAATCGTTATATTCATTCCCTGCGGACGGTCTACCTTGTCGATATCAATCTCGGGGAAAACGTACTGGTCGTTGAGACCGAGGGAGTAATTCCCCGCCTTGTCGAAGGCTTTGTCCGAAAGGCCACGGAAGTCGCGGATACGCGGTATCGTAATATTAATAAGCCTGTCGAGGAATTCGTACATCCTCTTCTTGCGAAGCGTCACCATGCAGCCAACGCGATTGCCGGCTCGGAGCTTGAACCCGGCAATGGACTTGCGAGCCTTGGTATATTTGGGCTTCTGGCCCGTTATAATGCCCAGGTCGCGCATTGCGCTTTCAAGCCTCGTGCCATCTTCAAGGGCAGCACCAACGCCCATGGAAACGACAACCTTGTTTATCCGCGGAATCTGAAGCCTGTTCCTGTAGGAAAACTGCTCCATCATCTTCGGCATTATTTCAGTTTTGTATTTCTCAAAAAACCTTGCCATCTCATTGTTCGCTTTAAGCTAAACCCAGGTTTACTATGCCTTTCTTGCGGGAATTTCCTTGCCACACTTTCGACACACGCGAATGTGCTTCCCGTCCTGATAATCTCTGCCAGCCTTCACGCCGCGCCCGCAGGAATCACACCACAGAAGCAAGTTCGATACATGTATCGGCGCCTCCGTCTGTATGCGTCCCCCCTGCGGATTTTTTTGCGAACGCTTCACGTGCTTCCAGACGTAGTTCGCGCCCTCGACGTATACCCTGTTCTTCTTCGGCTCCGTCTTGAGCACTCTTCGCGGTCGCACTCCGGACCAGTTGGCCGGCTTATCGTTTCCGGATATCACCACGACCAGGTCGTTTTTTCTCATCTGCATTTCAAACCACCTCGCTGGCCAGTGATATGATTTTCATGAAATTCTTCGCCCGCAACTCCCGAGCCACGGCGCCGAAGATTCTCGTGCCTCTCGGGTTGTTCTGCTTGTCAAGCAGCACTATGGCATTACGGTCGAATCTCACGTAAGAGCCGTCCGCCCTGCGCACAGACTTCTTGGTGCGTACCACAACCCCCCTGACGACCTCGCCCGACTTGATACTTCCGCCGGGCAACGCTTTTTTTACCGTTCCGACAACAATATCGCCGATGTTGGCGTAATATCTGTTCCCCGCACCGAGCACTTTTATCGCCATAACGATTCTTGCGCCCGTGTTGTCGGCGACATCCAGTCGAGTCTGCATCTGAATCATAGCTGTACCTTGTCAGGCTACAGGCACGCCTTGCCGGCTATGCCGTATTTTTCTTCGCGCCGAGTTCCTGCACTCCGGCGGCTCCTTCAAGTATGGAAACAAGCCGCCATCTCTTTTTCTTCGAGAGAGGCTTTGTCTCCTTAATGAGAACTCTATCGCCCATGTTGGCAAGATTGTCTTCGTCATGCACCCAGTACTTTGTCCATCGCTTAACGTATTTGCCGTAGACCGGGTGCTTAATAAGACGGTCCACCTTGACGATAATCGTTTTGTTCATCTTGTTGCTGGTAACGATTCCGATTTTCGTCTTCCTCTTGCCTCGCGCCTTTTTTTCTTTTTCCGCGCTCATTACTGGACTTTCTCGCCTCCACCTTTCTGGACCTCGAGTTCTCTTTCCCTGATAACCGTCTTTACCTGGGCTATCTCTCGCTTGTCGTTCCTCGCGAGTCCCGGGTTTTTGGCTTCCTCGTCATAAGATTCAAATCTGCTCTTATGGAGCCTCGCAAAAAGCTCCTTTTCTCTCTCGAGCAATTCCCCGTCGGAAAGTTGTCTGAGCTGGCTGAGCCTCACAGATTAACCCTCCTCTTCACAAACCTGCAGGGAAATGGCATCTTGTGGGCAGTCCTGCAAAGCGCCTGTCTCGCAAGGTCCTCGGGAACGCCGGCAATCTCGTAAAGGAGCTTGCCGGGCCTGACCGAGGCAACCCACTGGTCGGGTTCGCCTTTTCCCTTGCCCATCCGGGTTTCCAAAGGCTTCTTCGAAATCGGCTTGTGCGGAAACGCCCTTATCCACATCTTGCCCTCGCGAGCAAGAAAGTGCGTTGCCGCGATACGTCCGGCCTCTATCTGCCTCGCCGTCAGCCATCCGCCGCCCAACGATTGCAGTCCGTAATCGCCGAATGCGACGTAATTGCCTCGAGTCGCGTTACCCTTGATCCTGCCCCGCTGTTCCTTGCGGTGCCGGACTCTCTTGGGCATCATCGCCATCGGTTAACCTTCTTTCCTTCGCGTACGGGTACTCGCCCATGTAAATCCAGACCTTGATTCCCAGCTGCCCGTACGTCGTGAACGCCTCAATAAAACCGTAGTCTATCTTCGCCCGGATTGTCGCAAGCGGTATACTGCCGCTGACTGTCCGCTCGGTTCGGGCCATTTCCGCCCCGCCGAGTCTTCCAGAAATCTGTATCTTTACTCCCTTGGCGCCCGCCTGCATTACCTGCTCGGTCGCCCGCTTCATCACTCTCCGGAAACTCGCGCGTTTCTCAAGCTGCTCCTTGATGTTTTCCGCTACCAGATACGCGTGAAGCTCGGGCTTGTTTATCTCCACAATCCTCGGAGGATTGACGTGGTTCTCTGTCAGCGATTGTATTTCCTCGACCAGCTTGTCAATCTTCGCGCCTTTGCGGCCTATAAGGACGCCAGGCCTCGCCGTGTGAATCACCGGAGTCAACTGCTCGCCGGTACGTTCTATTCCAATCTTAGGTATCGCCGCGAAAGCATAGTTCTTACGTATGAATCTCTTGATCTTCTGGTCCTCGACCAAGAGCTTGCCGTAATCCTTCTTCTTCGCGTACCAGCACGACCGCCAGTCTTCGACAATCCCTACCCTGATACCAAGCGGAGGTATCTTATGTCCCATTACGGCTCCTGCTACTTTTCTTCCATTGTTTCAGCCTGCTCCTGCAGCTGTTCTGATTCCTCATCGTCCGGAGGACCGATAACAACCGTAAGATGGCTCGTTCTTTTCAGTATGGGAGCGGCCCTGCCCCGAGCCCGCGGTCGCCAGCGCTTGAGCGCCGGGCCTTCGTCCGCGTAAACTCTCTTGATTACAAGTTCGTCCGGGTCAATGTCGTCTCGCTTGCGCTGCGCTTCGTATGTCGCGTTCGCCACCGCGCTCTCAATCACCTTTCGCAGCATGTCCGCCGCGCGGCGCGGGGTAAACTGCAAAACGCTCAACGCTTCGCTTACCCTTCTCCCCCGAACAAGGTCAACGACCTGGCGCGCCTTCTTCGCGGAAGTTTTTGCATACTTGTGTACTGCCCTGTATTCCACCCGAGCCTAACCTTCCTTTTGTCAGCATTATTTTACTGTGGCGGAAATTTCTTACTTTATTGATAAGAGGCCAGCTTGTCAACCATCAAACTGCTAATTTTGTGAAAATTTACATTAGCATTTACTGAACGGTCTGTTTGAATAAAAATATCAAAACGTCGTCGCGCCACACTTATATGCCAACCTTCATGGCCGGCATGTTCCTGAAATAGTAAAGGTGTGTCCTGCACGAGCAATCCGATGCTCCGAAACCCGGACACGGTACCTTCGCGCCCGGAAGCGCCGCCACTTTGCCGCTTAGTGTACATTCCGCCTTGCTTGATTCCGTTTCAAACAAGTCAATCCACAGGAGGTCGGCCGCTTCAAGCAGATAGTCTACGTGCCATCTCAGCTTTTTGTTTTTTTTCAGGTGCCTGTTGATGCGACCCGCAAAACCGCTCAACGCGCTGCCCACGTACAAATAAAATCCCGTCTGGAAATCGAATTTGCCAAGCCTGCCAATAGTAAGGCTTGCAGGCCTTGTCAACTGCATTACCAGGACATATACTCCCTTACCGGGTTTTTCCATGCGCATTCTCCGGTATCATGCGGGCATTTCATATACGATTATTCGACTGGTAACGGGATTTGTCAAGGCAATACTTGGAGCTTTGCGTTTCGCAATTACTGAAGGCAATTCACGGTATCTATAAATCGAGATGAAGCAGGTCTTCCGCAATCAGGAGATTTCCTCCGTAACTTTTTCTTACTTCCGCCTCCGTGTCATAGCGGTCGCAGACCGGGTACAGATGAGTGATTACAAGCGTATTAACTCCCGCTTCTCTTGCGATTCTTCCCGCGACCTCCGGTTCAAGATGCCCCTTCATCTGTGACTTCGGCGGGAGCGCAGCTTCGGTAATCAGGATATCAGCACCCTTTGCAAGCTCCAGCGCTCCTTCGCAATCGTCGGTGTCTCCCGTATATGCAACGCAGCCTCCTCCCGCCTCCTCAATGCGATAGCCGGTACATGGCACCATGTGCAGCATCGGGCGGGATACCAGCCTGTAATCTCCGTACTCGTGCTCAAACTTTGACATCTCTTCAATGGCCAGCTCGTATTTATCCGATACAATCTGGTCTCCATAAAGGCTTACGAGCTTATTGTAAAAATCCCTGAATCCCGGAGGGCCGGTTATGAGGAGCGGTTCCGTTCGAGGGTGCTCGTCGTACTTTGATGTAAAAAGCAGTTGAGCCAAATCGTTAACGTGGTCTACATGCGTATGCGTGTAATGCGCAGCAGTCACATCATTATATATAATGCCCGCTTCGAGCATTTTGCGCAGGCTGCCTGGCCCGCTGTCGAAGAGAAGCAGGTTTTTACCAACTCGTACGACGACGCAGGGAGAACAGCGTTTCAGCGAAGGGACTCCGGTTCCAGAACCCACGATAGTTATTTCCATCCTGCAACACCTCACCTTCTTTTCCTGAGCCAGTCCAGTCCCTGAATTGTTCCTCTGCGTTTGCTACCCGCCCGCTATTTTCCGGATTATTTTCCCCGCGAATCCGCAGGCAATCTTGAAATCACGGCATCCCACCATTTCTTCCAGCGCTCGGCCAGCTTTTCATATTCCTCAAGGGATGCATCTTTCGGGATACCGTATCCTGCAAGACCAGTTCGTCCGAGAATCTCTACGACAGCCATCCTTGTTTTTACATCGCCCGTTCCCGCAAGTCTTTCAATCAGCGGCTGCAAGAGCTCGGTCGTATCTATTTTTTTTAATACTTCCTCCAGTTTTTCCGAAGCGTCGTCCCTTGCAAGAATAGCCTGCAGAAAAGCGATCCCCTCGATTTTATCTCGCTTTACAAGCTCTACGGCTGCGCTCAAGGCGACAGGAACGTCCTCGTCTCTCGCCGCTTTCATAAGCAGCGTTACGGCATGGTCAGAACGGCAATGCTCCAGCGCATAAACTGCGCGCAGTCTCTCTGCGGCATCTTTCTTTTTCAGTAGCCTAACAATGGCGACAATACCCTCACCCCTGCCGAGCCTTCCGAGTGCAGCAGCCGCTTCAGCCGCAAGCGAGTCATCCGAAAGAAAACCAGTTGCCGCGATACCGGCAGCTCGCTCGCCTTTGAAATATCCGAGAGAAACAACGGCGGCCCTTCTGAACCGTAACGGCCTTGAATCATCCTTGGCAGCCGCAACTATCACTGAAATCGAGTCGTTCTCGGCGATTTTACCCAGCGCCTCCACGATGGCAATTGCCCGCTCCCCTTTTGCATCTTTTAGATGTTTTATCAGGGCCGGCACCGCTTCACCGGCGCCCAGGTTTCCAAGCGCTTCCGGAACGGCGACCGCAAGCTCATCGCCCCCTTTTCCAAGCCATTTCATGAGAACGGGCAGCGCCAGGTCGCTACTGCTCCTACCGAGCCCTCTTACCGCAGCAATCTTGTTATCTATCAACGGATAATTCTTCAGTACCGATATCAGTTTCTGAACTGCCCTTTCATTTTTGAAGTTTCCGAGCGCCTCGACCGCCTCTCCTTTTATAATTATTTCTTTCGAATCCGCAGCTTTAAGAATTATATGAAGCGCATTTTCCGTTGCGATTTCCCCAAGAAGCCTTACCATGAGCGCCCTGATATCGAGGCTTTTTTCTTTTTTATAAAGGCTTATCAGAACCGGTTCTGCGAATGACGGCGGGTATGTGTCAAGAGCCCGGATTGCGGCCGCACGCACATTTTCGTTTTCGTCTTTCGCCATTCTTTTGAATACGGGCGACCTGTCCCGGATGTCGAGTTCTGCAAGCGACGTCGCCGCTGCCGCTCGAACGGCCGGTTCAGGGTCGTATGAAAGGCTTCGTAACGCCGCAACGCAATCTCTCGCCGCAATCTTCCCGAGCGCCTCCGCCGCGGCGAGCCTGATGCCGCCGTCCGCTTCGCCGGCCGCTTCCGTCAGCGCCCCGAGCGCCATGTCGCTTCCAATCTCTCCGAGCGTCCGCGCAGCAGTAACTCGCAGACCTCTTGTCTTTCCTTTCCGCAGCTCGCCGACAAGCTCGGGCAGTGGCGGCATAACCCCGCACTTCCCGAGTTCCTTGTAAAGCCCTGCCTTTTTTTCACCCGTCGCACCCTTAAGATGCGACAGCGCGGAAACAACCTTTTTCATAAGCTCGGGCACGTTATGCGCAGACTGCCCGCGTTTCTTCAAGGCATCTTCCAAAAGAGAATAGGCCTCGTCCTGGCGTAGTAGCGCAAGCGCAATAGACGCGCTGACGGCCACGTCGGAATCCTTGTCTCTTGCCGCCCTGCCCAGGACATCTATGGATTCTTCATCTCCTATCCTGCCCAGAGCAAAACATGCCATGCGCCTCACTTCCGGTTTTACGTTTTCCGCAAGTTTTCTCAAGCCGGGCCCCGCGTCCTTCCTGTGACTGACAAGCGAGAGCGCGGAAAACCTGTTGCCGTGCCTTTCCAGCGAATCGAGGAGCGCGTCCGTCACCGTCTTTTCCCTGAAGTCGGCAAGCACCGTGGCTGCAGAGGCCCGGACAAGCTCGTCGGAATCCGACGCCAGCCTCTTCAGTATCGGCTCGACCTGGGCCTGTTTTGCAGCCGCGAATACGGCTCTCAGCCTCACAAGCGAATTGTCATCGTCGATAAGTTTTGCGATTGTCGGCTCGTCAACTTTCATCCCTCCGAGCGTGAGCGCCCAGAGTGCATGATACCTGACTCCGGCATCCCTGCTTGAAAGCGCCTTCGTCAACGCATTCTTCGCTTCGGCCCCCTTCCGCGCAAGCTCGAAAACGGCAGATGGAGCTTGTGAAGGTTTGGAAAGCCTGCCTGCAAGCTCATCCGCTGACTGCGCCGAAACTTCCACGGCAAAAAGGAAAAATAGCGCCATTGTCAAACATGTCATGAAACGTTTCACTGGAAGTGCCTCCCTTCTTATATATTAGAGAGACGTATTTGCCGGGTCAATATTTACGCCTTTGGCGGGAAGATGGAATTTTCATCGCCTTGCGATACTTGGTGACTGTCCGCCTCGCTATATTCAGCCCCCTCTTCTTGAACTCTTCCATAATCGCCGCATCGCTCAGGGGGCTCTGCTTGTCCTCCTTGGCTATCATTTCGGCAAGCTGCTGCTTTACCGCATGGGTGGACTTGTCTTCCCCGTCTTCGGTGATTGTGCCTCCGATGAAAAAGAACTTCATGGGAAAGACGCCGCGCTGCGTCTGTATGAACTTGTCGGAAATCGCCCGGCTCACGGTTGAAACATGCACTCCCACGCGGTCGGCAATCTCCTGCATTTTCAACGGTTGGATATGGGAAACACCTTTGTCCAGGAAGCCCTTCTGCACATCCACCATCTCGGTCGCAATCCTCTGAAGGGTGCTCTTTCTCTGCTCAATCGCCTCGGACAGCCGGCGCGCCGATTCGAGCTTCTGGCGCACGTATTCCCGAACTTTGGGGTCCGAGCCCTTCTGCTTTAGCAGCTTACGGTAGACAGGATTTATATGTATCTCGGGGATATACGAATTTTCGAGCCTTATCTGATACTCGCCGTTTATGTTTTCCACGACGACATCTGGAATTATGAACGGGGCAGCATCGCCGCTGATTACCGCGCCCGGATGCGGATTGAGCGATTTGATAAATTCGACCGCCTTATTCACCCGCGAGATTGAGTTGCCCGTCTCCTTCGCTATCTTGGGGATACGGTTGCTTATTATGTCCTCGAGATGCTCGCTGACAAGATTCCGCTCGACCGAATATCTCCCCTCGCCCCCTATTTGCAGGAGCAGGCATTCCTTCAAGTCCCTCGCGCCGACGCCGGGCGGGTCCACCTTTTGCACGAGCCCGAGCGCTTCTTCCGCCTCTTCGAGCGCCTGCGGGTCGTCCGTTCCCGCGATTTCGCCAAGCGGGTACATCAGATAGCCGTTGTCATCTATATTATATATTATCGTCTGCCCTATTGCGGCGAGGTGCTCCGGCGGTTCCATGCTCTTGAACTGCTCCAGCATATACTCCTGCAGAGAAACCGGCTTATCGGCCGTATTTTGCATCGCCTCCTGTTTCCTGTCGACGCCGTCCCATCTTCGGGGCCTCTGGGTTTCCCCTTGCTCTTCAAGAAAATCCTGAAGCTCTTCGAGCTTGGTGAAACTGCCGTCGGTACGACCCTCGTTCTCTGCAATGCGGTCGAGCTCGTCATGCACCGCATCTTCCGGTGTTTCCGGCGGCTGTTCCCTTTCATCCTTCTCTCTGATTTCGACAAGGGGGTTCTCGACAAGCTCTTTCTGTATAAGTTCTCTCAGGTCGATTGCGGGTAACTGCAGGATTTGAATGGATTGTATAATCTGCGGCGCAAGCTTGAGCCTCTGCTCAAGCCTCTGCCTCAGTATCATGTCCATTCTCATGCCCATTGCGGACATAGCACTGCTCCAGAATACATGGGGCCTGCCTTTTGCCGGTCGCTAATCGTCTCCCGGCCAAAAGGCGTTCTTTATCAAGTCAACATTTACCGGCAGTTCTCCGGGCATCTCGACCGCCGCGAAGTCGAATCGTATTTCCAGGTCTTCCAGCCTTTTCGCCTTCATGTAGGCGGACGCCATCCTTGCCACGCGCCGCTGCTTGTCGCGGGTAAGAGCTTCGAGGGCTTCCCCGAACTCGGGAGAAACGTGCGACCTAACCTCGACAAAACAGAGAACACTGCCGTCGATTGCTATAATATCAATTTCACCGAGCGGTGTCGAGTAATTCCGCTCGAGAATCTTGTATCCGTTCGCCTTCAGATGCCGCGCAGCAGCATCCTCCGCCGCTTTTCCGGTGCTTTTCTTGCTCAATATGCTCTCCGATAGCGTATTCATATATAATACTACTTCGCTTCGGCAGGCTGTCAACCGCAAAAGTCTTATTGAATATGAGTCACTATCTCGATAATCGAGGAGCTTTTCAGTATTAGAGAAAACATGAATGCGAATGCTCCCGAGAACATTAGAAGAACCAGAATCACGACCATGATGGGAAATCCGAAAACCCGCAAAATCCTGAAGTACAGCCGCATGTTCTTGGGAAGTACCGATTCGAGAACGTACGACCCGTCCAGCGGAGGCACCGGAATCATGTTGAAAAATCCCAGCACGAAATTCACGATGAAGCAGGATTTCAGCGCCTGCACCGCAAGCGTCCAAAGCAGCGGAAAAGGCACTCCCTCGAAAACAGGCGGCTGCAGCAATTTCGAGAAGCCCGAAATTCTGGCATGAGGCCATGCAAGCTTCAGCCAGAAGGCCAGCGCCGCAAGGATGCAGAGCGAGGCGAACGCGCATAGGATGTTTGCGGTCACTCCCGCCGTCGAAGCGAAAATCCTGTCCCTCTTTTGCCTGCCGAACCGGTTCATATCAATCGGGACGGGCTTGGCGTACCCCAGCGCCACCTTGGTCGTGAGAAACAATAGGGCTGGAAGTATAAACGAGCCGAAAAGGTCGAAATGCTTGAGGGGGTTTAACGTCAGCCTGCCCGCCTTCTTGGCCGTGGGGTCGCCGCACCAGTAAGCAACCAGGCCGTGCGCCGATTCATGCATAACAACCGAAAAGACGAGCACTCCCAGCAGGATGAAAGGGAAATAAATCGGGGGGACGTGCCCCGGAACAAATTCCGATTCCATCGTCATGCCGGGCTCCAAGCCAGCCCGAAGCCGCGTCAGGCTGGAGAGCAGCGATGCCGCCGCGCCCGTACCGGCCATTGCGACTGACCAGAAAATCAACTTCAGGCCTACTGTCCTCTCGAAAGATGGCCTGAACTTTCGCGCGGCAAGGGGAGCAAGAAGCAATACCGCGATGGCAAGCGGAAGTCCGAAAACCGGCATGAGTGAAAGCACGCCGCCGACCATAAGCAGGTACGAAAACGTCCCTACTTCCGTCGGCGAGCTGGAAACCGGGTGCATGTCATAGGTAACCCTGCCCGTCTCCGGGTCGACGTCGCGCAGGGCCGAGAACTCCTGCCCGTCCGCCTCGCCTTGCATCCTGCGCTCGCCGCGCTCTATCATCTCCTCGTGCTCACGCGCGGCGCGGAGCCTGTCTGCCTTCCTTTTCCATTTTCGCAGGATATAGGCAATCGAGAATACGGAGAGAATCAGGGCGCCAGCACTCAGATATTTGACGAATATCCAGAATACGCCCCCGCCACCTGCTCCGCTCCCATCCTGAGCAAATAACATTTCCGGCCAAAAGAAAAAGCAGGCCAGCGCCGTTGCAGCGCATATTTTCCCGAACTCCGGCATGGCCCACGGTATTTTCAAAGTTCAGCTCCGGCGTTTAAGAACATCAACCTCGTTCTCCGAAGGCAGGCGGCCGGCGTCGACATCGAGCGCATCCATCTCGGCGACATTAGCGAACCTGTTTGTAAAATCTACCACGCCTGCTATGGGAAGGGACAATCCTTCGATTTTGTAATGCATGGGAATCGTAATAGTCGCGCCGAGCGACTTGACAACATTCGCCGCCCCCGCAGCATCAATCGTATACGTGCCTCCCACCGGAACCATAAGCACGTCCACGCCGCCTATCGCTTCGACATCCTTCTCCGAAAGTGCATGCCCCAAGTCGCCGAGATGACACACTTTCACGCCTTCGGCCTCGATTACGAAAACCGTGTTCTTGCCCCGCTCGCTGCCGCCCGATTCGTCGTGGCTGGTTTCGTAGCCCCTGATTTTAAAAGGCCCGTGCTGAGCCTCGACCACCCCTTCGACGACCTTCGGGCTGCCTCCCACGAGATGCACCGCATTATGGTCGAAGTGCCCGTGGCTTGTCGTAACGACATCCGCGACGACATCGGGAAATTGAATGCCAATCTTGTCAAAAGGGTCCGTTATAAGCTTTGCATCACCCGCCTCGACAAGAAAAGAAGCGTGTCCAAGCCATGTTATCCGCATTTTCAACCTCCCTCTTTCCGAAATTCCCTATACTGCAAAGCATTTGCTTCCCGATGAATATTAACAGACGCTGCTCGCGCCGCGCAACATAAAACCAGTTCGGTCACGCCAGCCTGCATTCTTGCGCTTGCGCCGCGGCTCACGGGAAGTTATACTCACCTGTAATCAGCCGGGGGATTATGTCATGACCGAATCTAATGATGGGAAAGAAATCAAAAAGCTCTTCGCACTTGCGGAAAAATATCAGGCATCCGACTTGCATCTCAAGGCGGGCTCGCCTCCGCTTTTCCGCGTGGACGGAAAGATAAGGCAGCTCGAAACGGAACCTCTTTCCCCGGAACAGGTCAAGTCGATGCTGCTTTCCCTTCTTTCGCCAGCAATGGCTGACAGGTTCAAAGACGCAAACGACCTCGACTTCGCCTATTCGATTGCAGGCGTTGGCAGGTTCAGGATAAACGCATTCGTACAGAGAGGCTCCGTGTCAATCGCCGCCCGTCGCGTATCGAGCCGCATCCCCGATTTTTCGGAACTGAATCTCGAATCCGGCGCCATGACAAGAATCGCCCATCTCAGCCACGGCCTCGTAATCATCGCAGGTACCACGGGCTGCGGCAAATCAACCACCCTCGCCTCCATAATCGAACACATCAACGTAAACAGGCGCTGCCACATAGTAACCGTCGAAGACCCAATCGAATATCTCTACGCGGACAAGAAGGCCTTTATCAACCAGCGCGAAGTGGGAATCGACGTGTCTTCATTCAACGAGGCGCTAAAACATATCATGCGCCAGGACCCGGACGTGATTCTAATAGGCGAGATGCGCGATTCCGAAACCTTCGAGGCGGCGCTCACCGCGGCTGAGACTGGCCATCTCGTCTTCGGCACAATTCATTCATCCAGCGTCGCCCAGACCGTAAGTAGAATCCTCGACATGTTCCCGGCAGAAAACCACAGGCAGATACTTATGGGTCTCAGGTTCAACCTGCGCTCAATCATTTGCCAGAGACTGCTCCAGTCATCCAGGAAAAACACCCGCATCGTTCCGGCGCAGGAAATACTTTTCGTCAACGCCACCGCCGCAAGACTGCTCGGCGACGGCGAATACGATAAACTCGCCCAGCTCATTCGAGGCGGGACGCAGGAAGGAATGCAGGATTTCAATCAGGCGCTGGTCAAGCTTGTCAACAACGGACTTGTCGGCAAAGAAACAGCTCTCGCAGCTTCGGACAATCCGGAGCATCTCGAGCTCACCCTGAAGGGAATAAGCCTGGGCGGCAACCACACGATAATAAGCTGAGAAGATCGTACTGCAGTATTAAGACGGATAGCCGTTACACTTTGAATATTATCCTGCGTTTTGGTTCCGCAATGACCCGGCCTATAATGACGCCCGTTTCGCCCGCGCTCTGCAAGTCTGTAACGAGCGCCTCCGCATCTTGGGGTGCCAGCGAGACGAGCAAGCCGCCGGAAGTTTGAGGGTCGTTGAGAATATCCATATCCACGGAGGTAACCTTTTCGGCATCCATGAAGCGGCAACTCAAGTAATCTCTGTTCCTGTGCGCACCTGCTGGCACGAGGCCGATTGACGCGTATTCCCGCGTCCCCTCGATAAGCGGAACGGACCCGACGTCGAGCTCCGCCCCCACATCGCTTGCAATGACCATCTCGCCGAGATGGCCTGCAAGGCCGAAGCCCGTTATATCGGTAATGGCGTGAGAGTTTCGCTTAAGCGCAAGTTCTGCCGCGACCCTGTTCAACCTCGTCATATTGAGCGTCGCGGCCTCGATATGGGATTTTTCCGCCATATCTCCCTTTGTCGCGGTATTTATTATGCCCGTTCCAATCGGTTTGGTAATAACGAGCAAATCGCCCGGTTTTGCGCCGCTATTCGCCATCACCTTGTCCGGATGAATAGTACCCGTCACGCTGAGCCCGAACTTCAACTCAGTATCGTCGATTGTATGTCCGCCCAGTAGCAGCGCGCCGGCCTCGTGGACCTTCTCCAACCCGCCCGTAAGAATCTCCTCAAGCACGCTCATGGGCATAGTCTCTCTCGGAAACGCGACGATGTTCATAGCCGTTACCGGGGTCGCGCCCATTGCGTAAACATCCGAGAGCGCATTCGCGGCCGCAATTCTGCCAAAATCCCCGGGGTCGTCGACAATCGGAGTGAAAAAATCGAGAGTCTGAACGAGCGCGATATCATCGGTGAGCTTGAAAACGCCTGCATCGTCGGCATGCTCGTAGCCCACGAGCAGCCGGTCGTCGGCTTTCAGAGGTAGTTTTTTCAGTATTTCGTCAAGGTCCGCCGGACCTATCTTAGAAGCTCAGCCTGCGCCCCGCACCGTCTGAGACAGTTTAATCTCTTTTTCAGTCATTGTAAACCTCCGGTTTTATGCTAACCCAACTTTGATATGAAATCAAGCAACTTGTATCCCGGCGTTTGATGTTGACTCGCACTCCCCGATTTGCTATCTTGACAGCCCCTCGATATCCGGGAGAAGTAACCCATGACCGAATCAAACTTGATAAAAGAGACTGCGGGGCCGACCTGCTGCACGGTGGTTGGCGGGCGTATCCTCCACTATTCAGTTTTACCCTCGACGAACCGCACCGCAATCAAGATGGCCCGCGAGCGCGCACCCGAGGGGCTCGTAGTGCTTGCAGACAGACAGACCGAAGGTCGCGGAAGACTCGGTCGAGACTGGTACTCGCCGCAGGGCGACGGTCTTTACTTCAGCATCCTTTTCAGACCTCGGTGCCACGAGGAGCGATTCGCCCTGCTTTCGCTGGTCATGGGCGTGGGCGTCGCAAACGGCCTCGAAATGCTGGGAATAAAAAATGTCGGAATCAAGTGGCCCAACGATATTCAGATTGCAGGCCGCAAGGTCGCGGGAATCCTGGTGGAAAGCCAGAAAGTGGACGGGGCCATGTTTGCCGCGGCCGGCGTTGGCATCAACGTCTCGAACCGTGAATTCCCCCCCGAAATCGCCGAAAGGGCGACTTCCATCGAGCTTGCAACCGGCACAAGCCACACGAACGAAGAAATACTCGGACTTCTCCTCGGCGAGATAGAGCGGTTTTATTCTGATGTCTGCCTCGGCCGCGATAACGAGCTTCTCTCGCAACTCAGGCGCCTCGATGTCCTCGATGGAAAGGAAGTGACCGTCAAGGCCGGAAAAACCATCGTCGGAACCGCCTCGGGAATAGATGCGATGGGCGCCCTTATTCTCAGGACGGCAGACGGAACGGAAAAGAAGATAACAAGCGGCGAGGTCGAGCTTGTCAGGGCATCGAAGCCATAAAGGTAGCTGAATATGAGCAAAACACGCGACGAATGGGAAAATTCGACACTGAAAAAAACGCTCGATAGATTCCCCGAACAGAAGGAAAGCTTCAAGACGACCTCGGGCATCGAGTTTGGCAGGCTTTACACGCCGGAAGATATCGACGGTACGAACTTTGTTCGCGAGCTCGGATTCCCCGGAGAATATCCCTTCACGCGAGGAGTTCAGCCGACGATGTATCGCGGCAGATTCTGGACCATGCGCCAGTACGCGGGCTTCGCCACCGCCGAAGAAACGAACAAGAGGTTCCGCTACCTGCTCGAAGCGGGCCAGACCGGCCTCTCCGTCGCCTTCGACCTGCCAACCCAGATAGGCTACGACAGCGACGACGAAATGGCCGCAGGCGAGGTAGGCAAGGTCGGCGTCTCCATTAGCAGCCTTCGAGACATGGAAAAGCTTTTCGAGAAAATCCCGCTCGACAAGGTTTCGACATCCATGACGATTAACGCCACCGCCCCGGTCATCCTCGCGATGTACGCCGCGGTGGCGAAAAAACAGGGCGCGGATATTTCCGGCCTCGCCGGGACCGTGCAGAACGACATTCTCAAGGAATACGTAGCACGCGGCACCTTCCGCTTCCCCATCGAGCCTTCCATGCGCCTCGTCACAGATATTTTCAAATACTGCAAGGACAACATGCCCAAATGGAACACCATTTCCATTAGCGGCTATCACATTCGCGAGGCCGGCTCGACCGCGGTGCAAGAGGTCTCCTTCACTTTGGCCAACGCCATCGCCTATATCGAAGCTGCGCTCGAATGCGGACTCGACATCGACGCGTTCGCCGGAAGACTCAGCTTCTTCTTTGGTTCGCACAACACCTTCTACGAGGAAATCGCCAAATTCAGGGCGGCAAGAAAAATATACGCGAAAATCATGAAAGAGCGCTTCGGCGCGAAAAAGGACGGCTCCTGCAGGCTCAGGTTCCACACACAGACGGCGGGCTGCTCCCTCACCGCGCAGGAATACGAAAACAACGTCGTGCGCGTCGCGATGCAGGCTTTGGCCGCCGTTCTCGGAGGAACCCAGTCGCTTCACACAAACAGTCGCGACGAGGCGATGGCCCTGCCCTCTCAGGATTCGGCGAGAATCGCGCTGCGCACCCAGCAGATACTGGCATACGAGAACCGGGTCGGCGACGTCATAGACCCCCTCGGCGGATGCCCGATGATAGAGAGTCTGACGGACGAAATCGAAAAGCGCGTCGGCGAGTACATCAGAAAAATCGACGACATGGGCGGCGCCGTCGCGGCAATCAGGTCGGGTTTCATGCAGAAGCAGATACAGGAATCCGCCTACCGCTACCAGAAGGACATCGAGAGCGGCGACATAACCGTCGTCAGCGTGAACAAGTTCAGGCTTGAAGAGAAAAAAGAGCCCGAGTGGCTATTGAAGATAGATGCTTCTCTCCAGGACAAGAGGGCTGAGGAACTTTCCGAACTCAGGAGCAGCCGCGACAATGCCGCGGTAAAAAAGGCCTTGGGCGCCATCAAAGAAGCGGCCGGCGGCAACGACAACCTCATGCCTCTCATGGTCGATGCCGTGGAGCGTTACGCAACACTCGGTGAGATTTGTTACGTCCTCGCCGAGTCTTTCGGTGAATACAGCGAATCGGAGTTTTATTAATGGGTATTGAAGATTCGGTAAAATCCGGCACCAGGCTTGTCGGGAAATTCTACAAAGTTCTCTGGCTTGTCACCATTCTCGGCTTTATCGGAACGCTCGGAGGGTTCTACCTCGAGTTTCGGAAGCTCAACGACAATATAGGCAAGTTGCAGGTAATGGTGAACACTCTCGGCGAGCAGCTCATCGGAGTCTCCAAGTGGCAGGAAAAAGCCGGCTCCGAGCTCGACAAGCTCAAGGAGCAGGCGGGTGGCGTCGGAGACCTTCTCAAGAAAAAATAATTTCGGAGGCGCGAATGGCTCTAAAGCGCATCAAGGTGCTACTTGCAAAACCGGGGCTCGACGGACACAACCGGGGGATACAGGTGGTGGCCCAGGCCCTGCGGGACGCAGGCATGGAGGTCGTCTACACGGGGATTCGCCAGAGGGCTCAGGATATCGTCAAGACCGCCATCGAAGAAGATGTCGGCGTTATCGGCCTCTCGAACCTCTCGGGCGCGCACGCAACCCTCTTCCCGAGAATTGCCGAGCTCGTGCGAAAAGAGGTCGGCAACGATGTTGTTCTAATATGCGGAGGCATCATACCGGAGTCGGACAGAAAAACTCTGCAGACAGCGGGATTCACGGGTATCTTCACGCCCGGAGCATCAACCGAGGAAATCGTGGCCTTTATCAGGAAAGAGGCGGGACGGGAGTAGACATGTTCAAAAAGCTCGACCACGTAGGAATCGCAGTCAACTCGATTGACGAGGCCCTCAAGTTCTTTCGCGACGCTCTCGGGCTCGAACTCGAATCGGTCGAGGAAGTGCCCGACCAGAAAGTAAAAATAGCCTTCCTCCCGGTCGGCGAAACCCACATCGAGCTCCTCGAACCCACCAGCCCCGACTCGAACGTCGCCAAGTTTATCGAAAGCAAAGGCGAGGGAGTTCACCACCTCGCGTTTAACGTCGCGGATATTGCGTCAACTCTCGACACGCTCAAGGAAAAGGGCGTTCCGTTTATCGACAAAGAGCCCAGGACGGGCGGCGGTAACAAGAAAATCGCTTTCATGCACCCGAAAGGTACGCACCGGGTATTGATGGAACTCTGCCAAGACATGGACCGAGAACCCGGCGAGACAATCTGAAGTAAAGGAAATCAAGGAGAATGCAATGTCGGTAAGGGATAAAGAAGACAGGCTGCGAGAAATGAGGAAGCAGGCTCTCCTCGGCGGCGGGCAGGACAGGATTGATTCGCAGCATAAAAAAGGCAAGCAGACGGCACGCGAGCGAATCGACGTCCTCCTCGACCCCGGCACGTTCCGTGAGCTTGATATGTTCGTCACGCATCGCACGACGGATTTCGGACTCGACAAGAAAAAGATTTACGGCGACGGCGTGATTACAGGCTACGGCAAAATCGACGGCCGCCTCGTTTACGTCTTCTCGCAGGACTTCACCGTCTTCGGCGGCGCACTCTCCGAGACTTTCGCGGAAAAAGTCTGCAAGATAATGGACCTCGCGCTGCGAAACGGCGCGCCCGTCATCGGCCTGAACGACTCCGGCGGCGCCCGCATTCAGGAAGGCGTCCGCTCGCTCGCAGGCTACGGCGATATCTTCTGGCGAAACGTCGTCTCCAGCGGCGTAATCCCCCAGATATCCGTCATCATGGGCCCCTGCGCGGGCGGAGCAGTCTATTCGCCAGCCATCACCGACTTTATAATAATGGTGGACAAAACCTCCCACATGTTCATCACGGGGCCGAAAGTCATAAAAGCGACGACCGCCGAGGAAGTCACGCACGACGAACTCGGAAGCGCAATGACCCACAACAGCAGAAGCGGCGTCGCGCACTTCGCCGCCGCGGACGAGAAAGAGGCGCTCGAAATCGTCAAGCATATTTATTCTTTCATCCCACCCAACAACGTAGAAGACCCGCCCTACGTCCCGACCGACGACCCGAGCAGCCGCATGGAAGACGCACTAAAGACTATCATTCCCGAGTCGCCCAACCAGCCATACGACATGCTCGACGTCATCCACCTCATCGCCGACGACAGCGAGTTCCTCGAAGTGCACCAGCATTGGGCCAGGAATATAATCGTCGGCTTCGCCCGCATGGGCGGACGCTCCATCGGCGTCGTCGCGAACCAGCCGACGCACCTCGCCGGTTGCCTCGACATTAACGCATCCACGAAGGCGGCGCGCTTCGTCAGGTTCTGCGATGCCTTCAACATCCCGCTCGTGACCCTCGTCGACGTGCCCGGCTTCCTGCCCGGAACGGCGCAGGAGTGGGGCGGAATTATCCGCCAGGGCGCAAAGCTTCTCTACGCCTATGCCGAAGCGACTGTCCCGAAGGTGACGATAATCACGCGTAAAGCCTACGGCGGCGCGTACGACGTCATGTGCTCCAAGCACCTGCAAGCCGATTTGAACTTCGCTTGGGCCACGGCCGAACTCGCCGTCATGGGCCCCAAGGGGGCGGTAGAGATTATCTTCCGAAGGGAAATCGCCGCCGCGGACGACCCCGAGGCCGAGGAAGAACGCCTGATACAGGAATACACCGAACGGTTCGCTAACCCTTATATCACGGCCGAGCGAGGATACATAGACGACATAATCGAGCCCGAGGAAACGCGCCCGAGAATAATCGACGCGCTCGAATCGCTTTCCGGCAAGCGCGAGCCGCGCCCGCCGAGAAAACATGGCAATATCCCGCTTTAAAACAACCGGCAAGAGAGAGGCAAATGGAACTCGCGAAAAGCACCTGGAAACAGGTCGAAAAATATCTTAAAACGAAAAACATTATTATTATCCCCATCGGCTCGACCGAGCAGCACGGACCGACCGGAATTTTCTGCACCGACCATATAATCCCCGAGCGCATAGCGATAACCGCTTGCGAGAAGACGAAAACCCTTATGGCGCCGGTGATACCGTTCGGCATGTCCAATCACCACCTCGGTTTCCCCGGGACAATCTCGCTTAATCCGACTACTTTCATAAAGGTCATCGATGACGTGGTTTCGTCCCTCTACAGGAACGGGTTTCGCAGATTTCTCTTCGTGAATGGGCACGGTGGCAACAACAGCACGGTGGACGCGGCCTTCAGCGAGATAAGGGAAAAGTTGCCCGAAGCACGGATGCGGCTCGTCTCATGGTACAAGCTACCGAAGGTTTCCAGAAAAGCATTCCGCCTTTTCCGCGACCGCGAGGGCCAGCATTCCACTCCCAGCGAGATATCCGCGACAATGCACATATTCCCCGGCCTTATCAAGAAGGCGCGAAAGTTCGACATCTCCGCCCCGGACAAGAAGAAGGTCAAGTTCCTGCCATCGGGGAAAGAGTTCAGGAAGCTTTTCAAGGACGGCCGGATGTGGAGCGACCCGTCGCTCGCCTCGGAGGAAAACGGCAAAATTCTTTTCGACCTCGCCGTCGAGGAATTCGTCAGCGAAATCAAGGCTTTCGCCTGAGATGCATCGAATCAGAACGGGATAAAGAGTATGCTCCTCGAGTGTTTCTCGCCCTTTTTCTTGTTGGAGTAAAGGATTCCGCCGAGGACGTGGATGCGGTAGTCCTCGCCGTACTTGTAATACGAGTAGAACGGGTTGAACTCGAAAACGTAGTTATCGCCTTTCTTCTCTTCCTTTATCAGTTTCCAAAGCACCGCGAAGTGCCTGTCGCCGTTCGCCTCTTTGTGGCCGTCGCAGAGCTTCCAGAGGACGCTGAAGCCTTTTTCATCCGACCTCTTGTAGGAATAATAGAGCGGCCAGAGAATCGAGAATTTTTTCTCCTCGCCCTTTCTGCTATAGAAGTAGAATGGGAAAAGATGGCTTTTCGTCTGCTTTTCATCCGAAACGTAACGGAATAGCGAAAAAGTATCATCCGGCAAAGCGCGCAGGAACGAGAACCGCGTCTGACCGCTCCGGCGGTAATGCCTGTAGGTATAAAGCGGGAAAAGGTAATTGTACCTCCAGTTGCGGTCGCTCGAACAACCAAAAAGGCCGGCGAAAAGAAACAGGCTCTGCTGCTCGCGGGCCGCGTCCGACTTGTAGAAATAGAGAGGAAAAAGATAGCTGCTCGTGCGGGTCGGATTCGACGCGTATCGGAAAAGCGGCCACGCGACGAAAAGCCTGAAAGCATTGGCGTAGGAGCGGCTGTTGTAGATATAAAGCGGGAAGACGTAGCTCGAAGTCCCGTCCTTGCCGTGCGCGTGCCGGGTCAGCGGCCAGAGAACGAAAAGCCGCCAAGCCTCACTGTTCCTGTAATAATCGTAGATATAGAGCGGAAAAAAATAGGTGCTGAGTCTCGTTGGGGTGGTCTGGTACTTGAAGAGCGGATTAATCCTGAAAGTTCGCTGCCAGCCGCCGGGGTCCGGTTTTTCGTCCGCAAAATTCGACTCGGAAAAATTCATCCGCTTCAAATCGTAAGATATCAGGTGCATGAGGAAATGATAGCGGGTGTGCTCCCTGCCCCATGTGTCATATCCGAAAAACGGCATCACGTAAATCGACTGCTCTTCGCCCTCCCTGATATTCCAGTAAAACGGGAAGCCCACCGTGGTGCGCCGGGTATCGGAAATTCGGTGGTCCCAGTAAAACGGGATTATCGCAGTGAATGTGCTGCCCGTACTCTGCCTGTTGTACCAGTAGAACGGAAAAACGTGCGCGAAGCTGGCTCCATCATTTCCTCTCCTGCTCCAGTAAAACGGGAATACGGCATTGAAGACGCATCCCTTTCCATCGTTGCTGTGCCAGTATAAGGGGAAAATGGATGTGAAGCTCCCGCCCTCGGAGCTATTGCTGTTCCAGTAAAACGGAAAGACGACGTTAAACGTATCCCCTTCGGCGCTCCTGTTTCGCCAGTAAATCGGCGCGACGGCGGTGAACCGCGAGCCCGAATCGCTTTTCCTGTCCCAGAAAACCGGGAAAACAGATGTAAAGCTGTCGTCCGTATCGCGCCTGAAGAAATGCCAGAGAAGCGGGAAGCTCACCGTGAATTGCCGCCCCTCGTCGCTCCGTTTGTGGAAGAGAAGCGGGAACGCCCTATAGTATGACAGGCCCTGCTCCTCGTTGCCGTGATACTTGAAAAGCGGCCAGAGGAAATCGTACTCCCTGTCGCCCGGCCCGTGCGTCGCCCACGAGAAAAGCGGCAGCGAAATCCAGTGCCGCCTGTAGTCCTCGCCCTCGTATTCGTACCCGTAGAACGGCCAGACGTGGAACGACCTCGAATTCTCGCCTTTCAAATCCCAGTAAAACGGGAACGCCATTGTCTTTTTTTCTATGCCAGAGATGCCGACATAGATATTAGGCAGAATGAACGTCGTGCTGCCGGCGGCGTTCTCGGAATGGTAGTATGCCGGAAAGACCACCTTAGTCTTTTCCTCGCCGGATTTCCGTGAGTAGACAAACGGAAACATCAGGGTCGTGAAGTCCGTGCCGTCCCTGAAATCCCAGTAAAACGGGAACGCGACCGTGGATTTCTTTTCATCCGCGACTTTCCGAAAGTAGAACGGCAAAATCGTTCTCGAATAATTGCCCTTGTCTTCTTTCGAATACCAGTAGAACGGGAAAAAAACGGCGTCCGTCTTCCCGCCCTCATACCGCGTATACAAAGATGGAAATATGAACGTGCTCGATTTCTTCTCATCCCTGAAGTTCCAGTAGAACGGGAATATCACCTTCGATTTGCTCTCTCCCGATTTTCTATTGTAATAAAACGGCAGAAACATGGTGGAGGAATCCTCGTCATCCCTGAAATCCCAGAAGAAGGGGAAAACGACCGTGGTCTTGTCTTTCCCTGAAACGCTCCGGTATATCGAAGGAAAAATAAACTGCGAGCAGTCTTTCTCGCCCGCGCTCTGCCAGTAGAAAGGCAGGACGCCCTTGAATCTTCCGCCGTCGTCTCTCGGGACGTCCCAGTAAAACGGGAAGACCACGGTGAACGGCTCGCCGCCGCCCCCGCGCTTGTGCCAGAGAAGCGGAAAAATCCTGAGGTAGAAGAGCTTGTCGCTTTGCCTCGTATGCAGCTTGTTGAAGGGCCATGGCAAGTGATACTCGCCGTCGCCCTTGCCCCGGGTAGTATATGAAAAGAGCGGCGCGGCAATCCACATGCGGTAATAATCGCCGTAATCCGTGCTCTCCCCGAAAATCGGCCAGACATGAAATATGCTCGAGCCTGGCTCCTTCATGTTCCAGTAAAACGGGAAAACGACGGTCGAGTGCGAGTCTTTGCGCGTGTAATGCCAGAAAAGGGGAAAAAGAACGGTGTGTTGCTTGTACCCGCTGCTCGCCGTCCAGAAAAACGGGAAAATCGTCGTCGATGTGCGCTCGCCCCTGCGGCTCCACCAGAATAAGGGGAAGAGCGAGACTCCGTGGTCGTATTCCCAGTTCCTGTACCAGAAAACCGGGAAAAGCACCGTCGAGGTATCCTCTCCCCATCGGTAATGCCAGAAAAGGGGAAATAGAACCGTCGAGGTGTGGTCGTCCCAGTCGTTACGCCAGAAAAGCGGGAAAACGACGTTCGTCGTCTCTTCTCCCCACCTATAGCGCCAGTAGAGCGGGAAGAGAATGGTCGTCGATTCGTCGCCCCACCTGTCAGACCAGAACAGCGGCGGTATCACGGTCGTCGTCTTCTCACCCCACCGCCACCGCCAGTAAAAAGGAAATACCGCAGTCCTCGTGTTGTCATCCCATTCATATTGCCAGAAGAATGGAAATACCACGGTATGCGACTTCTCTTCGCTTCTTGAAAGCCAGAGGAAAGGAAAAGAAACCGTGCTCGTCCTGTCGCCCTCCTTCTCCCTTATGAAAAGGGGCCATAGAATGCTGTAACCGTGAAGCTCCCTCGGCGGGTCGTCCGTCTGGGTGTAAAACGGCCGCACCGCAACGTGCCTGTAGCCGCCCGGCCTGCGCTCATACTCGAAAAGACCGCCGAGGAGAATCTCGAACCTGTATTTCTGCTTTTCGCGAAGCACCTCGAAGAAAGGCCAGAATTTCGTCGGGAAATCCTCTTCGAATTCCTCGTCACTTTCGATTGCCTCGCCCTGCGCATATGCCGCAGTGCAGCATAGAGCACCAGCGACAAACAGGAGTATGAATACAGGCAATCTCATGGCGCTTCTTCCTCTGCCTTAAAGCTTTTTGCCCGTTCCGCCCATTGCTTCGGGCCGGACGGGCCGCTACTTCTTCTCCGGCTTGCCGCTTCCGTGGCAGTCGGGACACGACGCGGGAACCTTCCTCTTCGGGTCTTCTCTCTTAAGCTCCTCGTGGCATTCCATGCACTGCTTGTGCGCGGCCTCTTCCATCGAAGGCGGCTTGACGCTACCTTTCCTGTGACACGTCCTGCAGTTCCGGGACGGCTGCCCCATCTGCTGCCAAATCTGGTGGTGGCACTTGTCACAGGCAATATAGTAGCCGCCCTCCTCCATATCGCCCGCGTGCTTGCCGTGCGAGAAAGTCACCTCGCCTGCGACCGAGCCCTTGCCCGCAAGCTTTATTATCTTCGGCCCGTTCGATGCACAGGCGCCGACTGAAACGGCCAACGCAACCGCGACAACGACCCAGACCATGATTCTTCGCCGATTCCTCATTCCTGCCTCACCTTCGTGCATTTTACAGTTCATCTTCGATTTCGTCCCTGAGCCTCTGCGCCTCCTTCGATTCGGGCGCATCCGGGTAGTTCCGGATAATCTTTTCGAGGTATCGCGCCGCCGCCTGGTAAGCCTCCGCCTCGACGCATCGCTTCGCCCGCGCAAGCAGACCAGCCGCAGTCTCCTTCTCGGGCTCGGGAATCTCCGGCTCCGCATTCTTTTCATCGGGCTTGTTCGCGGCTTTTTCGACTTTCCCCGAAGGCTTCCTGCCGATTCCTTTCAGCGCAGCCTTCGCCGCATCCTCGACCTTTGTTCCGTCGAAGTCCTTCATCGCCTGCTTGCAATACCCGGCCAAATCCTCCGCATTCCCGGCAGCCTTGAGTTCCTCGATTTTCTTCAGCGCCGCCGCTTCGGCTGCCGCGATCTCTTCGAGCCCCTTCTTCGCCTTCTCCGCGAGGTCCGTCAGCTCTTCACCCGCATCTTTCATAAGCTTCTCGAACTTGCTTTTCGCGTCCGAGTATTTCTTGTCCTTGAGCGCTTTTTCAGCCTGCGACGCTAACTTGATATACTCGCCCTTCTTCCGCGAGACCTTGTCGAGTTCCATATACCACTTGAGAATGTCGTTGTGGTTGACAAGCGGATAGCTGTGCCCGCCCGCCACCTCGAAGTACTCGGCATCGTAGCCCGCGTCCTTGAACGCCTGGTACATATGGCGCGAGGGTTCCTTGTGTCCCGCGTCGCCCTTACCGTTGTAGACCCTTACTTTCGTCTCCTTCGCCTTGTCCCCGTTCGCACTCATAGCCCCGCTGAACCCGCCGGAGAACCCGACGAACGACTTCTGCTTGAACTTCCTGAACGACCCGTCGCCCGCAACCCCGACCGCGCACATCGCCGAGCCTGCAGAAAACCCGTTCACGTGAATCATGTCCGGGTTCAGGTCGTAATCCTTCATCAGCTTTTCCACTATCTTCAGTATGTATTCGCACTCCTTCGCGTTGTCGCCCGCCCCGTCTATGTTCCAGACGCCCGCGCCCGTGCAGGACTGCGGCGAGACCATTATGTAGCCCGCGCTGCCAAGCGACCGCAACGACCATGCCCCGAGATACGAACCGGCCGGCTGACCCGACCCGTGGAGCCCCACGATAAGCCCCCACTTCCCGGACTGCGATGTTTTATAATTCGACGGCACGGTAACGAATATCTGAGTGCTGTAGCCGGGCATGCTTATCTGGAACGTGCCCGTCTTAGGCCCTGCGTCGAGGCTGCCTGCTATCAGGAGCAATGCCAGCGCGGGAAGGATGATTCGGTACAATTTCATAACTACCCCCTTTTACAACCGTTCACAAATAAGTCTAACTCATTTTCCCCGTCCGGACAAGTCATCGATGCGAGCTTGTTATAACTTTTACAAAGTGATGACGCTTCAAGTCCCTGTAATCGTAAGTTCTTATTCCGTAATGACTTACGACGTTTTTTTACAGATATCGACGGGTCTCGTGCCTCCTCTTTTTTGTCATTGCGAGGAACTTCAGTGACGAAGCAATCTGATTGCGAAGCGAAGCAAGCATCTTCATCAGTTTGACGTGAAGATGAGATTGCCGCGTCGCAGGCTTTGCCTGCTCCTCGCAATGACAACCATTTTTTACTCTCCGCGAATCTCAACGAAAACTCCTCTTTTTCTCTGCGGTTAAAAACTCCCTAATTAAGCGGTCTTCAGTCCCATTCCCTTCTGCATCGCCCTCGCCACAAGCTCTCCCGCCAGACAGACTCTGGCTCTAAACAACGCGTTTCGTATGCGCGTCCCTCTATATATAGTGTCGAAAGTATACACACAAATCTGATGAAATGCCTATGCCGAAAACTCAAGTCGCCGTAACTCCTTTGATATAAGGTACTTACAACACAAAAAAAATTTCGATTTGGAGCATGTTTGTGGTATGCCACTTTTGTACAAAAAATTGTCACATGACTATGTCGGTGCCACGGGCACTTCTGTTATTGGGTTTCAGACTGTCAAAGTCTTCTGAATTAGAGTCGGGGCGGATTAGTTTAATCGGGGGTGCCTAAAACAGTCCGGTGCAAGACCCGAACAGCGCATCGGGCGTGAAAAGCATACCACATATAAGAAAATAAGACTCAAGGTTTGCAAAACGGGTAGGACTTATGAGAGTTATGATTCTTTTCAGGCATAAAAAACAACATTAGGAAGGTATATGAAGGCAAATACTTGCTTTTATGCACACATTAGTATAAATTGAGGTCATAATGAAAAAAATAATCATAACAACAGGAACAATAATCCTGCTCACATTCCTACTCCTTATTGCAGGCCTCTTTGCGGTATCGCTACAAAAGGATAAAAAAGAAATAAACAGACTAATAAATGATCTGCGAGGTGATGATTATGAATTAAGACAAAAAGCGCAAAATAGACTTCATGAGATCGGAACTCCTGCAATTAAACCATTAATCGAAGCAACTGTAGAGGATGAAGGAAGTTACATAATTGCTGAAACCTTGAGCATGATTGGCAAAGCAGCAGTTGAGCCTTTGATAAACGCTTTGAAAAATGGAAGCTGTAATATGCGAATAAGGGCTGCGCAGGCTATGGGGGGTATTGGAGACAAGCGAACAATTGCACCTTTAATACAGGCACTTGAAGACGATCATCCTGCTGTAAGGGGCGAAGCTGCCGAGGCTCTTGGAGACATGAAAGCTTCAGAAGCAATAGAGCCTTTAATAAACGCACTTAGAGATGCTGAAGGATATGTTCCCTGGTGGGCTGCTGAAGCATTGGGCGAAATAGGTGACCAGAAAGCAGTCAAATATCTTATCGAAGCGTTAAAAGATGAAAATCTCCATGTGCAACGCGCAGCTGTCGGAGCATTAGGTGATATTGGTGACAAAAAAGCAGTTAAGTACCTTTTGCCTTTTTTGGAAAATAAAGACCCCGAAATACGTTCACATGCGGCAAGATCTCTTGGTTTGATAGGAAAAGAAACATCTTTTCAGCCTCTTGTTCAGTTGCTTGAAGACTCTGTGAGCTATGTTCGCAAAAGTGCCGCATGGGCGATAGCAAGAACCGGAGGTGATAAAGCAGCTGACCATTTGATAAAAGCGCTCAAAGATAACGAATGGAGTGTTCAGGCTGCAGCGGCAGAATCGTTAGGATTTATAGGTGACAAAAAAGCTCTTAAGCCTCTTAGAGAATTATGGAAAAAAAGCTGCGAAACAAGAGAAATATTTGTTCAGCTTGATACGGCGTATGCATTATGCGTTATTGACCAAGATGAAGAGGCATTTGAATTTTTAGTTGAGACTACAACAGCGGAACTAAGTATTATTCGTAACTTTGCTATCCGGTCTCTTGGAAGGACTAAAGATAAGCGGGGAATAAAACCTCTCGTGAAAGCCCTGAAAACAGATGAGCAATGGGGAAGATCTTGGGCTGCATTTTTCTTGGGTATCATTGGTGGAGAAGAATGTATCGAACCACTTATAGCAGCTCTTAAAGATGAATTCTGGCGTGTAAGAGAAGAAGCCATAGATAGTTTGGGCAGAATTGGTAGTGAAAAAGCAATTCCTCACCTTATTGAAGTGCTCGCCGATAAAAACGATATTAACTGCCGCCAGGTGGAAAAAGCTCTTGCTGCTATCACAAAGCAAAACTTCGGCACCGACTACGACAAGTGGAAAGAATGGTGGGAGAAGAACAAGGACAAATAACCTTATTGATTCAAAGGCGATACAAATCATGGAAAAGGTGAATGTGGCGGAGAAGATGGCGGGGATTGGGGAGTACTGGGACCCGCGGATTGCAGGTGAGCTCAACGGGCAGTACGTCAAGCTCGTCAGGTTCAAGGGCGAGTTCGACAATCATTTCCACGCCAACGAAGACGAGATGTTTTACGTCACGAAAGGTTCTTTCCGCCTTGAATCTCCCGAGGGAGATATCGATATCGGCGAGGGCGAGTTCGTAATCGTGCCGCGCGGGGTCGAGCACAAGCCCGTTGCGGACGAGGAGTGCCACGTCATTCTCTTCGAGCCTGCAACCACGCTCAATACCGGCAACGTCAGAACGGAAAAGACTCGCGAAAAGCTCGACAGAATCTGAAGAAAAAAGGGTAACGTCCCCTTTTTTAATGCTAAAATAAAAAATGACCCCAGCGGGATTCGAACCCGCGTTGCCGGATTGAAAGCCCGGTGTCCTAGACCGGCCTAGACGATGGGGTCATTGTTCAAATTTTCTAATTTTCAAAATGGTGAGGGCAGAAGGACTCGAACCTTCGACCCACGGCTTAAAAAGCCGTTGCTCTACCAACTGAGCTATGCCCCCGAGTTAAATTTTCAAGCCTTTAATCAGGACGAACTCCGAGGCGTTTTCCTGAGTAAAAATCCGATTAATCGTTAAGAAGTTCGTCGACCTTATTCTTCAACATATTATCGACCTGGTCTTCGAACTCCTTTAGCGCTTCCTGCACCCTGTCTTTGAGACGGAACATGTCGTCCTCGCCTATGGTGCCGTCTTTTTTCATCGTATCAAGGTCTTTGTTGGCGTCCCGGCGTATGCTTCTGAATGAAACCCTGGACTTTTCGACGGTTTCCCTGGCGCGGTTCGCGAGCTGCTTTCTTCTCTCCTCGGAAAGCGGCGGAAGAACGAGGCGCAGGAGTTTGCCATCGCTCTGCGGGTTTATGCCAACATCGGAGCTTTGAATCGCCTTCATTATTTCACCGAGCGAGGATGGGTCGAACGGTTTGACCACGAGAAGCGCGGCCTCGGGCGCGGAGATGTTCGCAATCTGCTTCAGGGGAGTCGGGTTGCCGTAATAGTTGGCCCTGATATTCTCGATGAGGGCCGGAGTGGCACGGCCGGTGCGCATCCCGCGAAACTCGTCCTGAAGGACTTTCACGGTTTTCGCCATTTTTTCCTTCAACTCTCGGACAAGCTTTTCCTGTGGCATTTTCAGACTCCTATGAAGATATCAGCGTCCCGATTTTCTCTCCGCTGAGCGCGTGAAGGAGATTGCCCTTGTCACGCATGCAAAAGACGATGACCGGGATGCCGTTCTTCTGGCAAAGGTCGATGGCGCTCGAATCCATAATCCTGAGCTTCTGTTCGAGAACCTCGTCGTAAGATATCGTCTCAAATCTTTTGGCATCCGGGTTTTTCACCGGGTCGTCCGAATATACCCCGTCGACTTTCGTGGCTTTTATGAGGACGTCCGCCTTTATCTCCGAGGCGCGAAGCGCGGCCTGAGTGTCGGTCGTGAAGTATGGATTGCCAGTCCCGCCGACGAGTATGACAATCCGGCCCTTCTCGAGGTGCCGCGTGCATCGTCTTCTTATAAAAGGCTCGGCGACATCGTTTGCGTCCAATGCTGACATAAGCCTCGTTTCTATGTCGAGGGCTTCGAGTATGTCCTGAAGGGCCATGCCGTTTATAATCGTTGCGAGCATACCCATGTAATCGGCCGATGCGCGGCCGAGGCCGCTCTTTTCGCTGGCGATGGCGCCGCGTATGAAGTTTCCCCCGCCTATGACGACGGCGACTTCCTTGCCGGTGCGAACGCATTCGGCGACTTCGTTGGCGAGAAACCGGACGTGCTCGATGTCGAGGCCGAAGCCTTCTTCGGGGTTGCAGAAACCTTCCCCGCTAATCTTCAGCAATACCCTGTTGTAATTATGCCTTTCCTGTCGCATCTGGCCCCCCGCGACCGCAATCAGCTTTCGTTTTGCTCGTCGCCGGCCTGCTGCGACACTTCGCCGAGTTCGTATCGGACGAAACGGCCGACCGTGATATTTTCGCCGAACTTGGCGACGTGAGCCTTGAGGTGGTCCGCAATCGTGGTTTTCTCGTCCTTCACAAACGGCTGGTCGAGCAGCACGCTCTGGGTATAGAATTTTTTCAGCCGTCCCTCGACGATTTTTTCGCGCATTTCCTCGGGCTTTTTGGAGATGTCATCCGATTCCATAAGGACGGCCTTTTCCCTCTCCAGCAATTCCGCGGGCACATCTTCGCGCACTACGGCAATGGGGTGCATTGCCGCGACATGCATGCAGAGGTCGCGCGCAAGGGTTACGAACTCTTCGTTGCGAGCGACGAAATCAGTCTCGCATTTGAGCTCGAGCATTACCCCTATACGCGAACCGAGGTGGACGTAGGTCTCTATGCGGCCCTGCTCCGTAGCGCGCGCGGACCTCGACCCGGCCTTGGCAATGCCTTTTTTCCTAAGAATATCAACCGCTTTCTCGATGTCTCCGCCGACTTCCTGAAGCGCCCGCTTGCAATCCATCATACCGGAGCCCGTCATGTCGCGCAGTTTCTTGACCGTCTTGGCGTCTAATTCCACTTGTAAATCTCCCAGGGAACCGTATTAAGCTTTTTCAGAACCGGAATCTACCTCGGAAGCGGCCGCGGCTGACTCTTTCTTTTCAACTTTTTCGACCTTCTCGACTTTCTCGACCTTTTCGGCTTTTTCGGGCTTTTTGGCCTTCTCAGCCTTCGGTTCCGGTTTCGTTTCCTTTTTCTCTACTTTGGGTGTTTCCGCTTTTGCCTTTTCCGCCTTTGCGGCAGGCTTCCTTCTGGGCGGACCGGGCCGCTTCTTCGATTTGTCATCTCTCTTTTGCACGCGTCTTTGCCTGGCCGCTTCAGCGAGCAGCTTGGCCTCGGTCTGGCGCTGCTTTTCGATTATCTCGCGCTTTTCCTCCCAGAAAGCCTTGCCCTCGACAATCGAATCTGTGAGGTAACCCAGAACAACCTTGATGGAGCGGAAGGCATCGTCGTTGCAGGGAATAACGATATCCACAAGCTCGGGATTCGTATCCGTATCGACGAGACCGATTACGGGAATTTCGAGCTTTTTCGCCTCTTTCACTGCGATGTCTTCCCTGCCGGGGTCTACAACAATCAGCGCGCCGGGCAGCTTGTCCATATATCGAATACCGCCGAGGTTTCTATTGAGCTTGGCAAGCTCGCGGCGATATCGAGAAATTTCTTTTTTGGAGTAGATATTTATTCTGCCGGTTTTTTCCAGCTCTTCCAGCTCGTCAAGTCTTGCAAGACGGGAGCGTATGGTCATGAAGTTTGTAAGAGCTCCGCCGAGCCACCGGTCAGAGACATGAGGCATGCCGGAGCGCGCCGCCTCTTCCACGACGACGGACTTTGCCTGGCGCTTGGTGCCCACGAAAAGCACATATTTGCCCTGCGCCGCAATGTTCTTGACCAGGTTGGCACTTCTGATAAGGCCCTTGAGCGTCGACTTCAGGTCAATGATATGGATAAGGTTCTTGCGTCCGAAGATGAATCCTTTCATCTTCGGATTCCATCTCGATGTCTGGTGGCCGAAGTGCACGCCAGACTCGAGCAAAGTCTTTACCGAAAGAGTACTCAAAACCAAACGCCTCCAAATAACAACTGTCCCTTTAAATTCCGAGGGCCGACAAGGCCGCGAAAAACCAATTATAATAGCATCGCGGGAATTTCAGTCAAGCATATTTTCCCAAGCATTTCGCGCGGAGTTTTTTATGACGGGCGTAAAGCTCGTTTCCGGGACGGGCAAACTACCTTCCTCCCCCCAGTTCCGCCGCATCCGCCTTTCTGTCGAATTCGTTGCGCGGCACGGGCGGACCGTCATAATTTTCAATCGGAACGGGAAGACGCGCATCGTCCGGCAACACATCGATATACTTCGCCCTGTACCCCGGAGTCTGCATCCGGCACGACGCGTAGCGATAGCAGAAATCGGGATGGGAAATCATCTTCGACCATATCCCGGGAAGAGACATTTCTCTCACGTTCCCGAACGTTATCGGGTTGAAATCGCACGGGTTGACATCGCCGTATGCCGTCATGTAGAACTGCGTATAAGCGCCGAAGCAGCCGGCACCGGTGGGCGAGTTGACGACGGCTTGCGCGATAATACCCATGTCGTCGAACAATTCGTTGTACTTGTTCGCAAGCGCGCAGAGAGTTTCCTTTTCTTTCCGGCTGAGCATCATACCAGTCTTCTTCAGGTACTTGCCACTCGGGATACAGTCGAAGATTGTTATTTCATGGAACCCCTGGTCATGAGCGATATTAATGAGCTCCTCGACTTCGCCGCCGGCGAGAGTTTCGCTCGTGGCGTAGGTCGAAAGCCCCGTGAGTATCCCGTTTTCGCGCGCCCTGGCAGCGCCTTCCATTGTCCGGTCGTAAAGCCCATCGATTTTTCGCAGGTTGTTGTGCACCTCGGGCCTCGGGCTGTCAATTGAGACGTACAGGCAATGCAGCCCGGCGTCAGAAAGTTTGCGGCAATTCTCGCCGGTAAGCAGTAGCCCATTTGTGAACATCGATGCGATTGCCTTGTCCTTGTCCACGCAATCAATCAACTCATAGATGTCCGGATTTAAAAGCGGCTCACCGCCCACGAAGATTATCAGGTTCACTCCGAGTGCAAGCGACTCGCCAACGACCTTTTTCAATTCATCGGTCGAGAGGCTCGGACGTTCGGTATTTTTGAAAAGGTCGTATGAGCAGTGCACGCAGTCGCACTGGCATTTCGAGGTTACTGCGAGATTGGCCGTGGCCGGAAGGACCATCCCCATAATTTTCTCGCGTATCTTTCTCGCCAAGCCCCTCATTCCGGCCTTGCTCGGCTGCGGCGGGTTGTAGAGATTGTATATATTTTTGCCGTCGCGCCGTGCAATTACTTTCAGACTGTTGAGAACCCCGACGAGATAATCCAGAAAAGGCTGCGATGCTTCGCCGAGAATGCCGCCGGCCTTTGCCTCTATTCGGCCATTCTCAATCTGCGCTTCAATGTGAAGGAAGTCGTAATTTTCTTTCATGAGATACACGTTTCCAATTCAACAACAGGTTAAAGATATCTGATAACATATTCAGCAGCCCTGTCGCTCGCGCCGGGCGCACCGAGCTTCTCGCGGACCGTGGCAAGCCTCTTTCGCGTCTCTTCGAGGCGCCTGTCATCGAGCATTTCGATAGAACTCCTGGCTACTTTCCATGGCTGCGCCCTCCATTGTATCAATTCGGGAACAACCTCGCCGCCCGCAACTATATTGCAAAGTGCGTAGTTGCGAACTCGCATGAGGCCGATAAACAGGAACCAGGTCAGCGGGCTCACCTTGTAAACCACGACCATGGGCGCGCCAAGCACGGCTGCCTCGAGAGTGGCGGTTCCGGACGCCACAATCAACATGTCGCTTGAACGCATTATATTGTAAACGTCCTGCGATACAATAAAAGGATTCTCATATCCGAGAGACTTGTTGATTTTTTTTTCAGTTATCTTGCTCGCCCGGCCAAGGACGAAAGTCACATCCGGCATGCGGGACTTAATCATGTCAGCAGACTGGGCTATAATGGGTAAAAGACGCTGCACCTCTTTCCGGCGGCTGCCGGGAAGCAATCCGACCAGCTTGTGATGCGCGGGAATACCCAGGTCCTCTCGCAGCGTGGGAGCAACGTCCTGCGGCCCGCGAAGCGTATCGAGAATGGGATTCCCGACATACGATGCATCTATGCCGTATCTTCTGTAGAATTCCTCCTCGAACGGGAGAATAACGAGGCTCTTGTCCACATACTTCGCCATGATGTGAACGCGGTAGGTTCTCCATGCCCAGACCTGCGGGCAGATATAATATACGACCGGAATGCCTGCCTTTTTCAACTTTTTGGCAAGTCTGAGATTAAATTCCGGAAAGTCTATCAGGACCGCGACATCCGGTTTTCTTCGCCGCGCTTCGGCAGCAAGCCCGAAGAAAGTCGTCGCCAGGCGGGGATAGGATATCAAGCCTTCGATGATTCCTACCGCGGCGTGCTTGGTGACGTCGCGGTATATTTCGACGCCCTCGGACTCCATCATGTCGCCGCCGAGCCCGAAAAACGTGGTGCCGGGCGCCTTTTTTCTGATTGCTTTTACGAGCCTCGATCCGTGAAGGTCCCCGGAGCTTTCGCCCGCAACAATGAGAACCTCACTCACCTATATAAATCCTCTTGCCGGTCTTTATCGCTTCGAGTATGGATGTGGCTATCTGCATGGTCTGCAAGCCGAGCTGGCCGGAGACAACGGGCTCGTCGCCCTCTCTTATCGCATGCACGAAAGACTCGAGCTCTTTCTTCAGCGGCTCCTCGAAAACTATGTCAATCTCGCGAATGTCGAGCAGCTTGTCGAACATCATTTCCTGGGCTTCCTGAACCGAGGGTGCATTCTGCTTGAACTTGAGAAGCATGGCGGGGTCGAACTCGCCAGTTTTTCTGAATATCTGGGCCTTGTGCGTACCGTAATTGAGAGAAACATAGGTGTCTTTCTGAAAGATGCGTATCTTGCGCATCGTTTTTCTGGAAACCCGGCTCGCCCTTAGGTTGGCGATACAGCCGTCCTCGAACTGGATTCTCGCGTTCGCCATGTCCTCGTTTCTGCCTACCACGCTGACTGCCATGGCATCTATCTCCGTGACGGGCGAATCGACGAACGCAAGCACAATGTCTATATCGTGAATCATCAAGTCCAGAACGACGCCGACGTCCATCGACCGGAACGAAAAGGCGCTTATCCTGTCGCACTCGATGAAGCGGGGACTGTCGATATACTCCCTTACCGCAAGGACTGCGGGGTTGAATCTTTCGACGTGTCCGACCTGCATGATAATTCCCCGCTCCCTGGAGAGGGCGACGAGGTCTTCGGCCTCCTTGAGGGTCAGGGTCATGGGTTTTTCGACTATGACGTGCTTTCCCGCCTTAATAAAATCGCTGGCGACCGCGAAATGCAAATCAGTTGGGACGACCACCGAAACGGCATCTATCCTGTCCATGAAATCATGGTAGTCTTTGCATGCTTCGCATCCGTATTTTTTTGCGGTCAGGCGCGCCTCTTCCTCGTTGATATCAGCGACGGCCACCAGGTCAACGCCGGGCAACTCGCCGTAAATTCTCGCGTGCACCTTCCCGAGATGACCGACTCCAACCACCCCGACTTTCATATTTTTCATTTCTGCTTCCTCAAGGCTTCGCGCGCCCTGCCCTGTTTACCACTGGCGGACTTCCGAAAGAAATCGACAAGTTCGCTGATTTCCGGCCCGGATTTTCTTTTTTCCAACTCGGCGACGGCATCGCCAACGGGAATCTGCTGGCGGTAGAGAATTCTGTAGGCATCTCTGAGGTCCGATATGGTCTCCGAACTCATGCCGCTTCTGTTGCATCCGACAACGTTTACGCACCTGACCCTTGAAGGATTACCCTCTACCGTCATAAACGGCGGCGCGTCGCGGACGACCCTTGTCAGTCCTCCGACAAAAGCGAGCCTGCCGACAGTGACAAAATGGTGAAACGCAGCCAGGCCTCCCACGTTCACTTTGTCCTCGAGCTTGACGTGCCCGCCGAGCTGGACGCCGTTGGCAAGTATGACGCCGTTTCCTATCTCGCAGTCGTGCGCCACGTGGACGTAGGCCATCAAGTAATTGTCGTTTCCCACGCGGGTTATTCTGTCGCCCTTGTGGGTACCGCGATGCACCGTAACAAACTCCCTTATGACGTTATTGTCACCCAGTTCGACTCTCGTATCTTCATCCGAGAAGCTGATATCCTGCGGCCAAGTTCCGATGACGGCGTTCTGGTATATCTTGTTGTTACTGCCGATTGTCGTGTTGCCCACGAGCGATACGTGGCTGAAAAGGACGCTTCCCTCTCCGATGCTCACATGCGAGCCAACGACGCAGAATGGCCCTATGGTAACTCCGTCCGCAATTTGCGCGCCGGGTTTGATAACGGCGGTCTCATGTATATCGGGCTGACTCATATCGTCTTATTAGTCCTTTTTTGGCTCGGCATCGACGAGCATGAACCTTATTTGCGCCTGGGCGACAACTTTTCCATCCACTTTTGCGTAAGTCTGAACCTCTCCCCGGTTGGTCCCGAGCTTTGTCGCTTCCGCCTCGAGGACGAGCTGGTCGCCGGGTACGACCGCCTTTCTGAACTTCACGTTGTTCACCGCCATGAGGAAAGGCAGCTTGCGGCTTTCTTTCAAGTCCTTCATAAGGAGCGCGCCGGCGAGCTGCGCCATAGCCTCTATCTGAAGGACGCCGGGCATGACGGGCTGTTCCGGAAAATGCCCGAGGAAAAACGGTTCGTTAATCGTCACATTTTTAATGCCGACGGCGCGCTTTCCCTCTTCAAGCTCGACCACCCTGTCTACCATTAAAAAAGGATAGCGATGCGGCAGGATTTTTTTTATCTGATTAATATCCAATACGCCTTCCAATTCATGCTCCTCTCTGGTCGGAGGCACCAGGCGCCTTTACCCCTCAAGAAGGGCTTTCACCAACTCGCGATTCAGCGAGTGGCCGCTTCTCTCGCACTCGATGCGACCCAGCAGCCTTCCACCAAGGTAGAAAACGTCGCCGAGCAGGTCAAGCACCTTGTGCCGGGCCGGCTCGTTCGCCATGCGCAATTCGCCCCTCGGGCCTTCCGACGTCAGTACAACCGTATTATCTTCGTTGGCGCCCTTGCCGTATCCGGCCTGCACCAACTTGTTGATTTCCTCTTCGAGAACAAACGTTCTCGCAGGCGCGATATCCTCGGCGAAAGTCGCCGGGTTTATGGCGCACGCAAATTGCTGCTCCAGCCCCACGCTCGGATAACTCAGCCGATACGACACCGAAAGGGCGGGCGCGGGGGTCGCTTTTATAAACGCATCCCCCGAACGAACTTCGACCGGCGTCTCGACAGTAATCATCCTGGCCGACGCGTCAACCTCGCATACGCCGCAGCTTATCAAAAGATTATAGTAAGGCAACCCACTCCCGTCAAGAGCGGGAAGTTCCGCCGAGTTTATTTCGACGCGGCAATTATCCACGCAGAGAACGAACATGGCCGCAAGAAGGTGCTCCACAGTCTCCACTCTCGCCCCGTTCGCGGCAAGAGATGTTCTGCGACTCGTCGGCACGAGGTTGTCGAACCGCGCTTCAACTTCCGGGTTGTCCGGCAGGTCCGTCCTTACGAAGACGACGCCCGTATCAGGGGGCGCAGGAACAAGCCTTAAAACGCATTTTTTCCCCGTATGGATACCAGCGCCCTCGAGCACCATTTCCTTTTCAATCGTGTTTTGTTTTTTGTTCAAGTTCGCTGATTCTCTTCCTTAGTTCTCTGATTTCCTTAAGCATTTCGGGGAGCTTTCTTGTTACTACGCGGACTCTCTTTTCTTTCATATGGGACCATGCCGGGTATCCCGCAACCGTCTGGCCGGGCTCCACATCCGAAGTAACGCCCGCCATACCTGCAACCCTTACGCCATCTCCGAGGCTGATATGACCGTCGATTCCGGCTTGTCCCGCGAGTATCACGGAATGCCCGATATGGCTCGAGCCCGCGATTCCCACTTGCGCAACGAGCAAGCTGTCTTCTCCGATAGTAACATTATGCGCAATATGGACGAGGTTGTCTATCTTCGTGCCCCGGCCTATGACGGTCCTTGCGAAACGCGCCCTGTCTATTGCAACGCAGGCGCCGATTTCCACGTCATCTTCGACGACTACGCGGCCCTTCTGCGGGAGCTTGGAATGCCTTCCGTCCGGACCTGTTTCGAAACCGAAGCCGTCGCTGCCAAGCACGCTGCCTGAATGTATTATCACCCTTTTCCCAACCCAGGTGAACTCGCGAAGCGTCACGTTCGGATATATGCGCGTTGCTTCGCCTATCGAGCAACCCGCACCGACGAAAACGGAGCCTGAAAGTATGCAGTCAGGACCGATTTTTGCACCCGCCTCCACTATGCAGAGCGGCCCCACATGGGCAGAAGGGTCAATCTGCGCATTCATCGCAATAACGGAAGAAGGATGAACGCCCGCCTCGAAAACCGGCAGCCCTGTGGCAAAGGTGTCAACCACTTTTTCAAACGCCTCGGCGGGTTTATCCACTCTTATGACTGCAGGCGCTTGCGAGTTGTCGCTGAAGTCAAGCTCGAGGTCCGGGGGCGCGAGGACGCACCCTGCGTGGTTTTTAACCAGGATTTCAAGATGGCGGGGAGAAGAGACGAAAACTATGTCCGAAAGCCCGGCATCGTAAAGGCCAGCCACATCGGTAATCTCTTTTGCGGCATCTCCGCTCTCGACCCGCCCGGAGACGAGTTTTGCAATGTCCCCGACTTTCATAGGCCAGTCTACTTATGTTTTTCGTTGAGAATCTGGACGATTTTTTCAGTAATATCGATGTTGGCGGCGTAGTACATTACAGCCTTGCGGTTGACGTAGCTTCGAAGCTCGGCCCAGTCCCTGCCCTGAGTTGCGACTTCTTCCTTTTTGATAATCAGCGTGAAGCCGTTGTCGCGGCCATATTGCTGAATAATTTTTTCAATATTGTCAAGGAGTTCCCCGCCAAGAGTCTCCGCCATCCCCTTGAGCCTCTTCTGCTCGTTCTCGTAGAAAGTCTGTCCCTCAATCTTCTTCGTGCTGAGCTCTATTTGTATCTCCGTATGTCTCTTGCTGCCGGGCTCGAACTGTTTCTGCTCTCGCTCAAGGTCGGCAATTTTTTTTGCCATTTCCTCAAGCTTCTTGTTCGATGCCGCGTTTTCCTCCTCGAGCCTCTTGGCAAGCCTTATCCACTTGCCGAACCTCGTCGAAACCTGCTGCAAGTCCACGACTCCGATTTTAGTATCCTGTCCCTGCTGCGAGTAGAGCCTGCCGGTAAGGCCGAAAACGAGAATCATCACAGCTACTGCAGTAATAAGCGGCAAAACGATCCGACCCATGCCTGACCTCCTTATTATATCTATCAAAATTCCGTTCCGAACGAGAAGTGGAATGTTCTTCGTTCGTCTCCCTTGAACCTTTTTACAGGATAGCCGAAGTCCATCACAAAGACAAAAGAATTCCCGACCCTTAACCTGAGCCCGAAACCCACGGCCGTTCTGAATTCCTTGAGCAAAAACTCATCCACGCTGCCGGTGAGGTTTCCCGCATCGCAAAAAAGCACTCCTCGGAAATACTCTTTGCCTATGGGAAGCGGTATCGAGTACTCGATACTCGCCACTGCCCTCACGGTGCCGCCGATGAAATCACGGCCTTCTTTGGGCCCGGCCCCCCACCACTCGAAGCCTCTGAGCGTGCCGGGGCCTCCGAGGAAAAATCTTTCGTACCAGGGGATGATATCGGTATTGTGATGAGGCTCCTTCCAGTTTCCGCTGAGTTCGAGGCTTAGCACGTGCTTGAATCCTTCGCTGTCCTCGAAAATCTTCTGGTAGCCAGCGAGGCTCAGCGAAGCGGCGGAAAAGTCGACTTCTCCGCCCATGAATCCGCCGCCGTATTCGTAGCTCGCCTGAACTGAATAACCCTTGTATCTCGTCGCATGAATATCGAGACGACTCTTGTTGTAAGTGATAACCGGCTTCAAGGCGGACAGGTTTTTCGTACCTTCCGAGAGAAAGACATCAATGGGAGAAGAAGGTGAAATGTTCGTCAGGGTGTTTATATCAAGACGATAAAGCAAGTCGACCGAAAGACTGCGCGTAATATTGCGGCCCAAGCCGATATGAAATCCTTCCTTGCGCTGGTCCCACCGCGTGTACTTGGAGTCGCTGTATTCGAAACCTATCGAAAACCTCGTATTGGAATCCATGAAGTACGGGTTCTTGTAGACTACGCCGTATTGGGAATGCTGCTTGCCCGGCTGCATTGTTATGCTAAGCGAAGTCCCGTCGCCGGCGAAAGCGTTGCCGCTGAAAAAGTCGTTCAGGCTTTTAGGCAAATCGGCGTAATCAAAGTTGGGCTGCACCACGGAGAAAACGCCCTGAAGACCCAACGCCGTCGAGTAGGAAAATCCGAACCGCATCTGACCCGTCTTGCGCTCAGCGACTTTAAGAAGAAGTATTTTCCTGTTCGGGTCCTCCGTATCCTCGACAAGCGGTTCGAGGGCCTGGAAATACCTGAGATTCAGTAGCCGTTGAAAGGATTCGCGCAGCTCGCGAGTGTCAAATTTCTCGCCGGGATATACCGTAAGTTGCCTTCTAATGACTCTGTCACGAGTCCTGTTGTTCCCTTCTATCCTGATTTTGTCGAGATGAATCTGCGGCCCTTCGTAAATATTGAATGTCAAATCTACCTGGTCGCCTTCCAGGTCGTAGGTGATGTCCGGCACTACCCTCGAATAAATATACGCGCCTCTTTCGTAGACTTCGGCAATTGCGTCGATATCTTTTTCAAGGGCCTCTTTTTCGTAAGGCAAGCCAGGCTTCAGTGTTAGTTTCTTGGCAAGCTTGTCGTTGGGAAACACATGGTTACCTTTAATTGCAACGTTTCTTATACGATACCGCGTTCCTTCTTCCACGGATATGGCGACCTCGGCATCAGTTTTCTCTTTATTGAACTTGACATGCTCGAGGGTAACGCCGGCATCGAGAAAACCCTTGCCTCGATAGGCATTTAGAATTTCCTTGACGCCATCTTTGACTTTGTCCGCATCGAAACGGGCATCGATAATTAGCCAGTCGAAGAAAGGCAGCTCTCGCCATAAAGTCTGGACGGATGCATGTTGTTTAAAGAAACTATAGAGTTGCGCGTCAGTAAAAAATTCGTTTCCCTCGAAGATTATCGTACGAATGACGGCAAAAGCCCCTTTGTCAACTACAAACATCACCTTTACGCCGTCTTCCGAATATTTCACTTCGCTGCGGACCGAGGCAAAAGGATATCCGTTTTTTCTATAATATCGCTGAATCGCCTCCCTGTCGTGGAGAAGAAAATATCTGCCAAAATGCTTTCCTTTTTCCGTCAGCATTTCCAGCGAAAGGTCTTCCGGTATTCCCATTGTGTCGCCGCCTTTCCCGCGAAAGACAACTTTTTTTACAACAGGTCTTAAGGTAACGTGAAGTATCAGCTTTATCCCGTCCGGGACAAGTGTCACGTCGATGCCAAGCCAGAATCGCCCCCTGGCAATCAGTCGCTTGATATCGCTGTCCATGGTTCTGGCGTTATAAGGCTGGCCGACGCGAGTCCTCATGCGCGCTCGCAGCGCTTCACATACGTTTTGGCGCATTTTCTCGGTTACTTCGAACCCCTTCGGCGTCGAAGATGAAGGTTTGATTTCAACCACAATCTCCCTTATTATCTTTCCTTCGGCGGGGCTCATATCCTGAGCTTCGAGACGCGTTACGCCCGCCGCTATAAGCAAAAAAAAGACTGCCACCGCAACGCGGCAGTATTGCAGTATTTTTCCGTTACCCTTCGCCAAAATGCTCCTTTCGCCCGGTTCCTAAGATTCCTGGGCGGCTATTTCTTCCGAATATTCCGCCGGCACCCTGTCACGGCTTCTCGTCTCAAATCGTAGCGTTTCTTTGAAAAACAGCAAATCTACCGTGCCGGTCGGGCCGTTTCTCTGCTTCGCGATAATCAGTTCCGTCTCGCTCGGCCGCCCGTGCACTACTGCCTGTTCCTGGTAGTCCGGTCTATGCAGAAACATCACGACGTCGGCATCCTGCTCGATAGCGCCGGATTCCCTCAAATCGCTTAACCTGGGACGTTTGCCTTCGCGCTGCTCGACTGCCCGGCTGAGCTGTGAAATCGCAAGCACCGCCACATCGAGCTCCTTGGCCAGGCCCTTGAGTTGCCGCGAGATATAAGCAATTTCGAGCTGGCGGTTCTCCGCCCTCTGAGAGTCCATGAGCTGAAGATAGTCAACCACGATGAGTTCTATGTCGTACTTCGCCTTGAGCCTCCTGGCCCTCGCTTTCAGCAGAAAGGGCGTCAGGGAACTCGTATCATCTATATATATCTTGGCCTCCGAAAGCCTGCCCACCGCAGGCATAATCCTGCCGTAATGCTTGGCTTCAAGATAGCCGGTTCTTAGCCTGTGAGCATCGATTTGCGCGTGAGAGCAAAGCATGTTGCGGGCTATCTGCTGGGCCGACATTTCAAGGCTGAAAAGCGCGACCGGCTTGCCGTTATCAACGGCAGAAATCTTGTCCATCAGGTTAAGGGCGAACGTACTTTTGCCCACCGACGGCCTGGCAGCGAGGACAAGAAGCTCGCCCCTCTGGAAGCCTGCGGTCAACTCGTTCAAATCGCCGTAGCCCGTATCTACGCCGGTAATCAGGCCCTCGGCATGCCCTCTTTCATCTATGGCCTGAATCGCCTCCTTTAGCAGCGTGGATATGTGATAGGCCGAGTCCTGGGTCGAGCCGTGCGCGATGGCATATATAGCGCTTTCACTTCGGTCAAGCAGGGTATCGAGCTCTTCCGAGGCGTCATACGAATCCGAAATGATTTCCTGGCAGGAAGATATCAGCTTTCTCAAAACAGACTTTTCCCTGACTATTCTGGCATAGTATCCGGCATGGCTCGCCTCGGGCACGGCGTCTGCAAGCCTCACGAGCCCTTCCTGGCCACCTGCCGTGGTTTCTTCCTTGCGCTTGCGCAATTCCTCGAGCACAATCGTCGGGTCAATCGATTTATTGTCGTTCCACAAGTCCCATATGACCTGTGCGACTATCCTGTTGGATGGAACGTAGAAATCATCGGGTGTGATGATTTCGGCGGCGACGCCGATAACGGAAGGGTCGAAAAAAAGCGAGCCGAGAAGCGCAACCTCCGCCTCCGGGCTCTGGGGCATTTTTCTCTCCATAGCCTGCGGCTGGTTTTTCTTCAATGTCCGGCCGGAGCGCGTGGACTTCCCTGCCGCCATGCTGGAGAGCCTCCCCTCTCATTTATAAGTCAATTCCGCCCTGCAATCCTTTTTTTACGATTCGGGAAGGACCGCGCAAGGACGGTTTCTTTCATGGGACGAAAGAAAAACTACTCTTCTTCCACAACCCAGAGCTTTGTGACCGCTTCGAGTTCCGGCCCGAGTTCTACTTTTACCTCGTAAATCCCGAGCTCTTTAATGCCGTCATCGATTATTATCGCCTTTTCTGCAATATTCAGGCCCTTCTTGGTAAGCGCCTCGCAAATCATGGCAGATGTAATAGAGCCGTAAAGGCGACCTTCCTCGGTTGCCTGCGCAACCACCGTGCATGAAGTCTGTTCAAGCTTCTCTTTGAGCTGCGTAAGCTCAATCTTCATCTCTTCCATCTTCTGCTTGTGCTTTTCCTGCTCTTTCCCGATGCGGCGAATGTTTTCTTCCGTCACCTGCACCGCCATGTTCCCAGGCAGCAGATAGTTTCTGGCGTAGCCCGGCGCCACGTTCACTATATCGCCCGGATTACCGAGCTTGTCAACTCTCTCTCTCAGTAGAATTCGCAACTTCCGACCTCCCGTCCGGCAGATAACCCGGCCAGATAAAACGCTTCCCTTGATTTTAGCCCTTGAACGGCAGGAGAGCCATGATTCTCGCCCTCTTAACCGCCGTCCTTACGCTGCGCTGGTGCTTAGCGCAGTTGCCGGAACGTTTCCTTGAAAAAAGCTTGCCTTGCGCGGTGCATAGCCTCTTGATTACATCGATGTTCTTGTAATCAACGGTGTTTACGCCTTCGCGGCAGAAGCGGCACCTGTTTTTTGAAGAAAACTTCGAGTATTTTTTAACCATGCGCGTCAACTCCTCCAACATCCAGCTTATCAGTTATTTTTTCATAGCCTTTGTCCATTAGAACGGCACCTCGTCATCGTTCGGCATGAATTTCGGCTCTTCATTCTGGCCGGCAGATTCCTGCCTCTGGCCATTCTCGCCACCGCGGCCTCCCAGGAAAGTCACTCTTTCGGCTACCACGGAAAGCTTGTTTCTCTTCTGTCCGTCCTGCCCTTCCCATGTCCTGAATCGCAGCCTGCCCTCGACAAGGACCTGTCTTCCCTTGCCCAGATACTGCGAGCAGAGCTCCGCCGTCTTGCCATAAGCATCTATATCGACGAAAGTCACATCCTGCTTTTTTTGCCCGTCCTGCCCAGTATAATGCCGGTTCGTCGCGAGGCCGAACGAGGTAACGGGTGAGCCGCTGGGCATATATCGCATCTCAGGGTCACGCGTCAGGTTTCCAAGGAGGAAAACCTTGTTCATATCAGCCATTCAACTCCCCTTTCGCGCAAAAGCCGAAACCCGGCTACGACTTCTCCTCGACTCCCTCATCCGCGCCGCTCTCGGTAAGAACAGGCTCTTCGGGTGCGGGTGTCTCCGCTTTGGGCGTTTCATTAACTTCTTCGTCAGCCTCTGGGGTCTTTTCGACCTTCGGAGTCTTTTCGGCATTTGCAGTAGTATCCGCCTCTGAGGTTTTTTCAACTTCTGCAGTTTTTTCAACTTCTGCAGTTTTTTCAGCCTCTGCGCTTTTTTCAACTTCCGCAGTCTTTTTCTCTTCCGGCAAAGAGTTTACCCTGAGAATCATCACTCTCATGATAACCTCATCGATAACGCAGTCGCGCCTGATTTCGACTATCGATTCCGGGGGCGCTTCGAAATAAACAAGAACGTAGGTGCCCCTGTCGCGCCTCCTTATCGTATAGGCCAATCTGCGTTCTCCCCAGTTCTCGCTCCGTAAAACCTGGCCGCTGTATTTGCCGATAATGTTCGAGATATTCTGGCTCACGGAATCGTAATCCCTGCGAGCTTCAGAATTATCCACAAGAAATAACCCTTCGTATAAATTCAAGTCTACTCCTCCGAAATTTCAGTTCACTTTCGCAAACAACCCGGTCGGCCCCGTAACGCCAGCCCTTGTCAGACCTGCACTCGTCAGCTTCCCGTGCTTTCCTCTTCCTCTTTTTTACTTTCACCGATAACTTCGGGTTCCTGAACCTCTTCTTCCTCGACCGGTGCTTCCACCTCTTCGGCTGGCCGCCTGACTGTTGCCAGGGTATCCTCGGTAGCCGTAATCATTACCACTCCCTGAGGCAAGGTCAAATCACTTATATGAAGCGAGTCTCCCGTTTTCATTTCACTGATATCGATTGTCAGTTTCTCCGGAGCATCATCCGGAAGGCATTCGACCTCGACTTCCGTAATAATATGTTCGAGCACTCCCTGGTCGGGCGGGATCTGAAGCTCTCCTGTCAGTATCACGGGGACCGGCAGCCTGAGTTTTTCAGTCATGCTGACTATTTGAAAATCAACGTGAAGAATCCTGTCCGTAAAAACATCGTGCTGCACCTCCTTGACGACCGCCTTGATTTTTTCGCCGTCAAGTTGCAAGTCGGCAATTCTTCCGCCCTGCTCGAAATATGAAACAAGGTCTGACTCGGTGAGCTGGACGGAAGTTGAGCCGCTCTTCTTTCCGTATACGACCGCGGGCACGACGCCTTCACCACGCAGTTTTTTCACGGATATCTTGCCCAGCGCATCTCTTTTTGTCATTTTGAGAACGTCCTGCATTTTAATTCCCTCGCAATCCAATTGTACTTTTATTCAAAAAGTGAGCTTACCGACCTCGCCTCATGTATTCTCATTATCGCCTCGCCCAGCAGAGGTGCAACGGAGAGCGACCTTATCTTCGGTGAACTGTCCCGGCGCGGTATCGTATCTGTAACGATAATCTCTCTCGCGGGGCTCGATTCGAGCTTTTCGACTGCGCCGCCGGTGAAAACCGCGTGCGTCGCAGCGATGTATACGTCATTAGCACCTTTTTCCTTTACAATCCTCGCTGCGTCGGCAATCGAGCCGCCCGTGGCTATCATGTCATCTGTTATAAGAACGTTTTTCCCCGAGACGTCGCCTATAAGGTGATAGGCGTTGGTTTTCTCGCCGCTTATGCGCCTCTTGTCGACTATGGAAAGCTCCCCGCCAAGCCTCTTGGAGTAAGCCCGCGCGAGCTTGATTCCACCCACATCGGGGCTGACGACTGCAAGGTCCTCGATGGGATTTTTCATGAAATGGTCGACGAATACCTGCGCCGCCCAAAGTTCGTCCACCGGTATGTCAAAAAACCCCTGAATCTGCGCCGCATGCAAGTCGATTGTAAGCACCCTGTTGGCCCCGGCCTTTGTTATCAGGTTGGCCACGAGCTTGGCGGTGATGGGAACCCTGCCTTCCGCCTTGCGGTCTTGACGGGCATAGCCGAAATACGGTATTACCGCCGTTATCCTCGAAGCGGATGTGCGCCTGAGACAATCGATTATTATAAGCAACTCCATCAGGTTGTCGTTAACCGGCAGGCACGTCGGCTGCACCACAAAGGCGTCCGAACCACGCATGTCTTCTTCTATCTTGACGCTGGCCTCGCCGTCCGGGAACTTGCCGATTTTCGCCTTTACAAGCTCCCTGCCGAGATATTCGGCAACACTCCTGGCGAGTTCCGGATTGGCGTTTCCGCCGAGAACAAGCATTCTATTACGGACCAATTTCGGTCCTCCCTGTCACTAATGCGGTCGCTCTATTCAAAACCTATGGCTCCGCCAGTTATCTGGAGCCATTCGCAATTTTCTTCAACTCGCCGACAAGGGCCTCGTCATATTCGAGCACACCCTTTACGGCATCCACAAGCTTGGCCATCTTACGGCCCGATTTCTCAGTTTCAACAAGAAAGAAAATATACTTTTCATCCTTTTTGAACTCAACCCCCTTGATACTGAGGACATCGAGGTACTCGCGCCCCTCGGCACCCTTGGCAGTGGAAAGGAGTTTCGCAACATAATAACTGAAGTCGCCCCTCTCTTCAAGCACGACTATTTCAACGCCGGCGATAATATCCGCCGCATCGCAAAGTTCTTTAAGCTTTTCGACCGTCTGGTCGGGCGGAGTCACCAGTTTCGTAAGCCTGTCGAGCAGCAACCTGGCCGATTTCACCGGGTTCCGAAGGAGTTTCAGCGAATCCCCATCCTTCTTGATAAATACCAGAAAATCGCCCGGCTCGTAAACATCGGTTTCGGCGGCATCGTCCGGCATGGAGATGACAATCTGGCCATCCTTCTCCTCTGGCTCTCCCTTGAAAATCCCGCCCACCTTGACCTGTGCTTTTTTCGCGCCGGCGCAGTCTTTCGGCACGGTCACGAGCGCCACGATGTCCGACTTTTCCAAAAAACTCTTTAATTCCTCATCGCTTATCTCGGGCCCTACGCTATATTCTCTAAGAACCCATGAGTCCGTAACATTTCCTTTTCTCATCACTCTGAGCTGAACGAGGCCAACGCCTTGGGCCCACCACATGCTTATGATTTCATCTTCCTGTGCGACGTTGCTTACCACCTTGAAGCATTTTGCGAAACTCCCGGCGGGCGTCTTTACATCTTCTATATCCGCAAGCTCTGACTTGATAACAATCTTCTCTTCCATTCCCGGAGGGGCGGCAACCGTTGTCCAGGACTCACCTTTTTTTGCCTTGAATTTCAGAACCTTCCAGTCGAAGGTTCCTTCAAGCCGCCAGTACATGTATTCCTTGTCCAATTTCCAGGCCATATCGTCGCCTGGGCCATCCATGCCCTTGAGTTCTACCTTGAATTCGCCTTCCTTGCCGGTTTCCGTGACCCTGATTTCGCCCTGGCGCTTGCGTTCCCGCTCAACCACATCGTACTTCCAGTAGTTGCCTTTGACTATCTCAAGAAAAGACTCTTTCTCACCTTCCGCAAAAAGCAGGCTGGAAATCGCCAATAAAACAACGGTCACGACAATCGCCCTAACGCTCACTTTCCCTTCTCCTTTTTGCCGGATTTATTAATCGGCTTTGCGGGTATTCCGACAACTGTTTCGTCGTCGCTGATATGCCTGCCGGAAGTGACTACCGCTCCCGCACCGGTTACCGCATTTCTGCCAGTCCTGACCGGAGCCACGAATATGGTTCCGCTCCCGACATGCGTCCCGTCGCCGATTTCCGTCCTGTGCTTGTTCTTTCCATCATAGTTCGCGCATATCGTGCCGGCGCCTATATTTGCTTTATCGCCTATCACGGCGTCGCCGAGGTAACTGAGGTGTTTCGCCTTGGAACCTTCCCCCAGAACGGTATTCTTGGTTTCCGTAAAGTTGCCGATTTCCGCTCTGTCTTTCAGGATTGTTCCCTTCCTGATATGAGAAAAAGGCCCCACCTTGCAGTGCGTTCCTATCTTCACTTCTTTTTCTATATAGGTAAATGGATATATGACCGTGTCCTGACCGATTTCCGCCCCCGGCTCAATATAGGTGTTTTCCGGAGCCACAACCGTAACTCCGCATTCTTCCGCGAGATGCTTCATGTAACGGCCCATGACTACCGGCCAGACCTTCTGAATGTCCCAGCGGGTCGTTACGCTCATAATCTCCTCGCAGCAGGGAGTCACAAAAGCTTTTACTCCGTTTTCACCGGCCGCAAGCTGGTGCACGACATCCGTCAGATAGTATTCCCCCTGGGCGTTATTCGTATCAAGATTCCGCAGCTTCTCCAAAAGCATTTTCCTGTCAAAAACATAAGCACCGCCGTTTACTTCCTTGATTTCTCGCTCGTCCGGCTTCGCGTCGTGTTCTTCGATTATTCGCTTAAATACCCCGTCCTTGCTTCGCACTATTCGGCCATAGTTTTTCGGGTCATCGAGTTCCGCGGTCAGCATCACGGCTCCGGGCTTCTCCTGCTCGTAGATGTGAAGCATCTCCAAAAGCCTTTCCGCAGCTATTATCGGCTGGTCCGCGTTAACGATGACAACGGGTTCTTCATTCTTTTCAAGCTCTTCGCGACAAGACATAACGGCGTGGCCGGTGCCTTTCTGCTCATCCTGAGTCACCCAGCGCACATCCCTCTCGGAAAAAGCCTTTCGTACCTTATCCTGGGCATACCCCACGACTACTATGGGTGAACGACTCGATATCTTCTCCGCCGTATCAAGAATATAAGCCAGCATCGGCCTGCCGCAAAGGTCGTGCAGGACCTTGGGCTCATCGCCCTTCATTCTCGTGCCCCTGCCTGCCGCAAGGACGATAACGTCCGCAACTGCCACAATCGCTCCGTAAAAGAACCATAACAAGCGCAATCGTTTCCGGCAAACTTGCGCTTAAAACTACCCGGCGAGGACTTGAACCTCGAACGACAGGACCAAAACCTGTTGTGTTACCAATTACACTACCGGGTATGCTCAGGCAAAACGCGAATTATAACTGCGCTTTCAACCGCTGTCAAAACCTTTCAGCTTCTATTTTCAGAGTGCAAAGCACCACAAAAGGGTGTTGCTGCGTTGCAAAGGCCGATATCGGTTAGCCGTAATTCTTTTGCTGCAGGCTATTTTTTATGTTTGCCGCCCTTGCCATAAGGGTCTTCCACAGGAGCATCCCGGCGGACTTTCGCATCGTTCAGTTTCTGTCTTGTTATTTTATCTTCCCTGATTTCGAGCGCCGTTTCGTAAGCTTTTATTGCCTCATCGAGCTTGTTTCTGTTGAAAAGCTCATCGCCTTCTTTGAGAAGCACCAGGACAAGCTCTTCGGGCAATTTTTTAACTGTTTCCGGTGAAAAGTTATGTTTCAAGGCTGCTTTATAAAGCTTTGCCGCTCTGTCAAACTGTTTCCAGTCCGCCTTGTCCTTCGCCCATTTTGCGAAATTCTCGGTAAGCTCGACCTTAAACTTTTGAATCGTTTCATCATCTTTATCAAGCTTCAGCGCCTCGGCAACAAACTCCATCGCCTTGCCGCCGTCATCCTCGAGCGAAGCGCTGTGCGCCTCTTCGAGCAACTCGTATATCTTCTTGTGAGTATCGTCAAGCGTAAGGACATCTCCGAGCCTCTCCGCCCCTCTTCTTAAATCGTTAATATATCTTATCCAGGGCTTTTCGGACTGCATCACTTTCTTTTCTTTCAAATCTATCATCCGCCCTTCGAGCTCGGTCGCGGCGCCCTTGACTACGGTGCAGACGATTAAATATCTTATTCCCCTCTCGTCGTAGAGATGGCTCGCAGACTCGTAGTCCGTAAGTTGCGAAACCTTCATCCCGAGAGATTCAAGTATGCCCTTGAGTTCGAGAGGTTCTATCAGCTTGTACCTGTCTTTTATTCTTTTCTTTACCCTGTACATAACCGTATTGGCAAGCGACATCGATGTCTCGCTACCGACATCGCCTTCGACTATGAATTCCGATATCGCAAGTTTCGGCGGCCCCTCCGGCTCCTTCGCGACGGCAGGTTTGTTCTGACCGTTTACCTCTTCACCGCTACCATGCATAAAAAGTGGGATAAGAACCGCGGCCGCCACAATCGCGACGACAGCACCCGCAATCGCATAAACCAGTCCCCGTCTTTGAACTGTCTCGACCTTTTGGGGCAATCCTGGTTCCGGCGGTCTTGCCTCTGGAGTCTGCGTAGGCTCGAATCCGGTCCTGGCGGGCGGGGTTATCGTGCGCGACAGAATATCTCTCTGGTCCACGAGAGCCGCGGTTATCGCGGCGCTCATCGAATCATATGCCTTCGATGCAGTATCCCTGCCAGCGTCATTTTCTCCCGTACCGGCGGCCTCGCAGAATGCATTGTAAAACTCTCCCGCAGTCTCGTATCTTTCTTCGGGATTTTTAGAAAGGCATTTTGCCAGTACTTCGTTTATTCTTTCCGCCCTGACTTCGTCGCCCTTGAAAATCTCCGCATCCAGCGGAGGGACCGGCTTCTGAAGTATCTGAATATCTATCTGGCCCTTGTGAAACGGCGGCTCCCCGCTCAGAAGCTCGTAAACCATAGCCCCCATCGAGTATATGTCGGCCCGAGAGTCGATTTTGCCGCCCATGATATGCTCTGGCGCCATATATGCGGGCGTTCCCGCAATCATGGTCTGGGATATCTTCGACATGGTTTCCTTGAGCCGCCTCGCTATGCCGAAATCCGTCACCTTTATCAAACCGTCCCTGGTAACCATGATATTTTTCGGCTTGATATCCCTATGGATTATCCTTTTGGAGTGGGCGTACCCGAGCGCCGATGCGCAGCCTTCGAGGATATGCGAAACAAGCTCCACGGATGCGCGTTCCTCCGGTATCCGCGCCAGCAGGGCGTGCAAGTCAACGCCGTTTATGAACTCCATGATTATATATGACGATTGCTTCCCCGGGTCCACCTCGAAGTTGTATATTGCCGCAATGTTCTCATGCCTCAGATCCTGTGCGATTCGGACCTCTTCCTTCATCCAGTCGATTGCACGCAAGTCCGATGACACTTCCGTGGGTAGCGACTTCAGAGCTACCGTCTTGTCAAGTTGCGTATCTCGCGCAAGATATACCGCACCCATCCCGCCCCTTCCCAGAAGAGACAGCACGACGTACCTGTCGTTGAAAACCCGCTGTGGCTCGCTATCAGAGACAGTAACGTTCAACTGGTCCTCGTTGAGCGCTCCGCATTCCGGGCAGAATACCGAGTCGTGATTGTTTCCGCAATTAGCGCATGGCATTTTGAAGTCTCCGTACCAATCGGAAGATGGATTATAAGCCGCGTGCTCCGGTCAAGTCAAACCTTATCGTTTCCGTCCGGCGTCGATAAAACTCCTGATACTTGAATAAGTCTCCGTATAATGTATTATTTGTCTTATGAATAAAATACCGGAAAATCGACCATGGTTTAGATTCTGGCCCGCAGGCGTGCCCCGCAGGCTCGATTACCCGCAGGCGCCTCTCTACGAACTGCTTAGCCGGACCGCCTCGCTCTATCCGAAGAAAATATTCCTTGAAACTTCCGGAAAAAGCTATTCGTTCAGCAAAATGAATGACTTGTCAACTCGTTTTGCATGTTCTCTTCTCAATCTCGGACTGAAAAAAGGTGACCGGGCAATGCTTTTCATGCCCAATACTCCCGAATTCGCCATAAGCTTCTACGGCGTATTGAAAGCTGGAGGAACCGTTACCGCGGCCAATCCTCTTTCCGGGAAAACCGAACTCGAATTCCAGATGCGTGACTCGGGAGCTGAAACAATTGTTATCGCCGAGAATCTCCTGGAATCGTCCGAAGAAATCGTATCCCGCCTCGACCCGGACAGGGTCGTCGTAGTCGGGAACGACCGTCGCGGCTTTCGCTTATTCTCAGAAATGACATCGTTTTCGGAATTCGCGAAGCTTCCGCGAATCGACCCGCATGAAGACATCGCCGTCCTTCAATATACGGGAGGCACCACCGGCATGCCGAAGGGCGCAATGATGACCCATTTCAACCTCGCGGCAAACGCCATCCAGAACGCCACATGGTTCGGGTGGCGGCCCGGCGAAACGGTGATGGGCATACTGCCTTTCTATCATACCTGGGGCTCCAACGTCTGCCTGAATTCTCCTGCTTTCACAGGCTGCACCGTCGTGCTCATGGAAAAATTCGATGCCTCCGAAGCTCTCGCTCTCGTTGAAAAGCGTCGTGTAAACATAATGTACGGTTCCGCGACGATGTTCAACATGCTGCTTCAGGAGCCGGGCATCGAAAAGCGGGATTTATCCTCCCTGCGCTACGTCAAGGCCGGGGCCATGCCCGTTCCCGACGAGCTGAGAAAACGGTGGGACAAGACGACCGGAATACCTCTAATTCTGGGTTACGGGCTATCAGAAGCCTCGCCCGAGACCCATGACAGCCCCCTCGGAAGAGTGAAATCAAACTCGATAGGCATCCCCCTAATCGACACTGACGCCAGGATTGTCGATGCCGAATCCGAAGAAAACGAACTCAAGCCAGGAGAAACAGGAGAGTTGCTCATCAGAGGCCCGCAGGTCATGAAAGGCTACTGGCGGCAGCCGGAAGGCGAAACAGGCAGCGTTCGAAACGGCTGGCTTCATACCGGCGACATTGCCGAAATGGATACGGAAGGCTATTTCTATATCCGCGACAGGAAAAAAGACCTGATAAAATATAAAGGCTACAGCATCGCGCCGGCCGAAGTAGAAAACATCCTCTACCGTCATCCGGCGGTACTCGAGTGCGCCGTTATCGGCAAGCCCCATCCCGCATTCGGAGAGACTCCAAAGGCTTTTGTCGTCTGCCGCGATGGCACCGGGACGGATGCGCCCGAGCTCATGGAATTCTGCAACTGTCGCATCTCGCCCTACAAAAAAATCCGTGAAATCGAATTCATCGAAAGCATCCCGAAAAACACCGTCGGCAAAATTCTAAGACGCGTGCTGCGCCAACGAGATAAAAACTCGGGTTGCCAAAAATAATTATTGCTGCATATTTATCAGTTTTTTGAATTAAATTTCAACTCGCGGTTGGCATTTCTTTAATTTAGTATTATTATTTTATGAGGGGATTGCAAAAGTAATAGAGCAATACATTTGCAGAATATTTTTTTTACTGGAGGTGGCAGTTGGACGACTATATGCTCGGGCAATTGCTGATTGAAAATAAATTTATTACCCATGCACAGCTACATGCAGCGCTGGAAAAGCAGGAATTTACCCAGCCTCACAAGCGGCTCGGCGTGATTCTTGTAGAAGACGGTATCGTTTCAAAGCGCGCAATCGATACTATTGTTCATATCCAAAATCAAAAACGCGGCAAGGATGCAGAAGATTCACAGCCAAGCGGCGATGCCGCCCCCCCGGCAGCACCAGCCATAGACCCCGCCGAAATCAAACGCCTCGAAGACAGGATTGACGAGTTGGAAAATAAAATGAAAAAAATGAAAAAGCTTATTTCCGACTCCCTTACCGACGAGATGAAAAGATATGTCCGACAGATGGTACGCCGCGCCTCGAAGGGCAAATAGTACGAATCCTTTTGCGCCAGGCCCAAAATGAATCGCCAGATAATCTTGCACTCGCCCTTTTCATAACGTATCATTGTTGCGCCGCTGAAAGATATTCGGAGACCCCATGGAAAAACAGTTTGATAATCTCTACGGCGTTAAACCGGTATATTCCGACAACCCGGCAAGCCGCAGAAAACAAGCCTTCATCGAGCAGGAACAGGCCAGAAAACAGTCCGAGGTGCCGCTTCGCCCTCCGAATATCGGCTTTTTCGAAAAACTCATGTACTCGAAGCCTTCCGCCTCCAAACGCCCTCGCGTCGGCTATTTCTGTAACATGATACCGCCGGAAATTATTGCCGCAATGGGCGCGGACGCCGTTCGTCTCGACTGCGGCAACAATATGGCGGCGACTATCGGGGAAGAGATTTTCGCGGGCGAAATATGCCCCGTAGCAAAAGCCTCTTTCGGCATGTTTCTCCAGGAAGACTCCCTCTGCGCCACCTGCGACTTACTCGTCGTCCCCTCGAGCTGCGACGCCAAACGCAAAATGGGCGAGGTTCTCAACGACTTCAAGCCGACCTTCACTCTCAATATCCCGACCGAACAGAACCACAAACTCTACGTCAAACAGACGTATCTCGAGTTGAAAAGATTCGTGAACTTCCTCTCAGACAATCTTGGCACAAAACTCAAGGCGGGCAGCCTGATTAAAGAAATAGAAAAAGGCCGCCGAAGAAGCATTGTCGTCAGGAAACTCCAGGATCTGCGCGCTAAAAAACCGCAGGTGCTATCAATCCGCGACCTTTTTCTTATTATTCAGTCCGCTTTCTTCAGAATCGTCGACCTTAAAAACTGGCTGGAGGAAACGGAAAAAGTCATCGCCTTCCTGGGCGGGTCCGCTCCGCCGCGAAAAAGCCTCCGGCCGAGATTGGTTCTCACCGGCGCCCCGATGGTCTGGCCCAATTTCAAGGTGCTTAACCTGCTCGAAGAGTCCGGCGCGGACATCGTCGCCGACACTCTCTGCACAGGCGCTCAGGCGGCGTTCGACCCTGTCGTAATCGACGAGAGAGGAAAAAAATCCCTCCTCAGGGCCCTTGCCAACAGGTACGTCTACGCTTCGATATGCCCCTGCTTCATATCGCAGACCACCCGCATAAACCGCATACTCGAACTTAACGACACGTATTCGACAGACGGCGTTATTAACTATTCTCTCCGGCTCTGCCAACTCTTCGACGTCGAAAACTATAGGCTCGGCCGTACGCTCAAAGAGCGCAGGATTTCATACATGAATGTCCGGAGCGACTACAGCCTCGAGGATACGGAGCAACTCAGGGTAAGGATTGAAGCTTTCCTCGAAACTCTTTGAAGAGGAGTCTTATGATAACCGCGGGCGTTGACATCGGTTCGACAACGAGCAAGACAGTCCTGCTCGATGAGGACAAAATCGTCGGCCAGGTAGTCATCCCGAGTAGCAGCCTGCCCTCCGAATCCGCTAAGATGGTCTTCGAAAAATGCTGCGCCGAATCGGGAGTAAGCCAGGCCGGCATTGAAGCTGTCGCAACCACCGGCTACGGCAGAAGGCTCGCGCATTTCGGTGACATGGTAATAACCGAGATACGCGCCTGCGCCCTCGGGGCCCGCTTCACCGGTTCGCCCCAAGGCGACATTCACGTCGTAATCGACGTCGGCGGGCAGGACACCAAGGTCATAGCGATTGACGACGAAGGGAACGTCGCCGATTTCTCCATGAATGAAAAGTGCGCCGCCGGTACGGGCCGTTTCCTCGAAATGCTTGCAAAAAAGCTCGACCTCACCTACGAGGAATTCGTCGACATCTCGCTCGAATCGCACACCATGATTCAGATGAACTCGACGTGCGCCGTCTTCGCGGAAAGCGAGGTCGTCTCCCTCCTCGCCCGAGGCATCGACAAGCCGGACATCGCCGCCGCAGTCCACGGCGCCATCGCCGACAGGGTAGCTTCCATGGTGCGCCGCGTCAGCCAGAAGGAAGTCGTCTGTTTCGTCGGAGGCGGCGCTCGAAACAGGGCGCTCGTCAAAACGGTCGAAGAAAGCCTTAATAAGAAAGTCTATGTGCCCGAGCATCCTCAGACCATGGTCGCCCTCGGCGCCGCTATAGCCGCCGCGGACAAAATCAGGGAGAAAGGACTTGCGGATAATGACTAAAATTGCGCCTGCATTTCTCACGCTGCTTCTTCTCTGTTCTTGCTCCGGCAACAACAAGCCCCTTGTCGTATTTTACGCCCCATGCTACTCTCCCGTTGTCGATATTCTGGCCGACGAGACCGAAGAAACTCTCGGCATCAAGCTCCGCGGCGAGACGGCAGGAAGCCAGGTCTGCTGCAGGAAAGTCACCGAACTGGGCCGCGAGTGCGACCTCCTGATGCTCGCCGATACGAACCTTTTCAAGAAAATCACGCAAAACCATGTGACATGGAGAATCGACTTCGCACACGACTCGATTGTTCTCGGTATCGGTACGCGCGCGAAAAGAACGGATGAGGCTGAAAAAGACTGGGCAGCCGTCCTACTCGACGAGAAAATCAGGCTCGGCCGCGTCGACGAGAACCTCGGCCCGATTGGCTATCGAACCCTTCTTTCATGGAAACTCATGGAACGGCTCGGGAACGATGGACTTTATAAAAAACTTCTCACCCGAACCGGCAAGGTCGTCGACCACGTAGCCCAGCTCGCCACCCTTCTCAAAGCCGGCGATATCGATTATGGGTTTCTATATCGCACAACCTGCCTGAAATACGACATCAGATATATCAAGCTTGACACGCAAATCGACCTCGGAACGCCGGGACAGGACTACTCCGCCGCGGAAGTCACATTCAAGAAGCTCAAATCCGGAGCCGAAGAAACCGTCTCCGTCAAAGGGTCGCTTATCACTTATGGACTCAGCATCCCCTCGAACGCGCCCGATGCTCAAACCGCGGTCGGATTTATAAAATACATGCTCGGCCGAAAGAAAGAAATCTTCAATGAAAAAGGTTTTTCCTTTTTCACGCCGAAGTTTTACGGCAGCCGTGAAGACTACGAGCAGTTCAAGGACATCGCCGAATATGCCGGAGATTTTTAATGGTTGAAGGCAGAGTACAGCGCCTGCAGAAAATTCTTCCTCCGTCTATATTCGCCATCCATCTTGCGCTTCACGTCATTCTCGGCCTGCTCGGATTCGTAAGCCCCATTGAACTCTTCAATCTCCTGCTCCTCGTCAGCAACCTGACGGTGATGCTTTGGATTGTTCGCGGGAAAATCTCGGCTCTCGAAGGCGTGGGTGTCATGATAATAATCGCAAGCCATGCACTCATAGGCCAGAAACTTGCCCCCGATTCGCTAACGAGCGGCACGATACTCATGGTAAATATCCTCATCGTTTACGTCGGCTCCCACGTCTTCAGGGAGCTTTCATCCGCCCACTGCGCCGCGTTCGCCGCAAGCTACTTCATGCTTTTCACAATCTTCATATTGTGGATGTCCAACGCCGAGCCGCTTTTCCTTCTATCGCTACTCGGACTCGCGGCAGCAGCGCGCGACCTCAGGCTTCTCGCCTACTTCTGGGCGCTCGTGCTTTCGTTCACCGCCTGCCAGCCCTACGCATGGGAAGCGCTCGTCATTTTCTTCTTCACTCTGAAAATACTCTTTTCCGCAAGAAGCAAGGTTCCCTCGGTCACATCTATCGTCTTTCTCGGCGCCGGCCTTGCCCTGCTCTTCTTCGTGCTGCTACCCGTGCCGGTTCTCATCCTCGGCGAAAGTCCCCATAGCATAATCAACATCGCCCGTGATTCCAGCATACGTGAAGCAATCGGCCTCACGCTGATTACGGCTACACTTTCCACGCTCGTGCTTGCCGCGTTCTGCATACCCCTCGCCTACGCTATAAGCAGGCTCGAATTCTTCGGCAAGACAATGCTGCTTTCGCTTATAGACATTCCGATTGTCATTCCCCAGTCCGTCGCCGGGATAGCGCTCCTGAAAGTCTTCAGCAAGCAGCAGTTCCTCGGCGAGACGCTTTTTAGCAGTTTCGGAATACGATTCGACGGAACCATGCTCGGCATATGCCTCGCCCAGATATTCGTCTCCATTCCGTTTATCCTGAAAAGCTCCATAGCCGCGTTCGACGCGGTCCCCCGAGAGACGGAGATGGCTGCGCGAATACTGGGCGCCTCATCCTTCGGCTCGTTCCGCAGGGTTGCCCTGCCTCTCGCCGCACGTGGAGTTTTCCTCGGTGCCGTTCTCTCATGGGCAAGGGCTGCGGGCGAGTTCGGCGCGCTCGTTTTCATAGCCCCCTACCCAGAAACAGCACCAATAGCCGCATACAACCGCTTCACCAGCACGGGCCTTATCGAGACGGCGCCGCTGGTTTCCCTGCTTCTTATGTTTTCGCTCGTAATGTTTTTCCTGCTTCAGCTCGTTGCAAGGACAATGAAAGCTCCCTATAAACTCGAAAAGGCGTGATGGAAAATTATCTCGACATAAGAGAACTCGAACTGAAACTGGGCAGCTTCGCCCTTGGGCCCGTTTCTCTTCAGCTCAAGAAATCGGATTACCTGACCCTCCTCGGGCCGACCGGCTGCGGCAAGACGACCCTGATAAAGTGCATCACCGGCGCTTACGGTAGATTAAGAAATCGCATATTCCTCGAAGGCCGCGATATAGGAAATCTGCCGCCCGAGAAGCGCCGCGTGGGATACGTCGCGCAGATAAGCGACCTCTTCCCGAAACTCACCGTCGAGAAAAACGTCGCCTTCGGGCTCTCGTACCTGCGCCTTTCTCCGCATGAAAAGATAAGCCGCCTCGAAAAATATCTCGACCTCTTCGACATCCAGAAACTCCGTCACCGCACCGCCGACAGCCTTTCTGGCGGAGAAACAAAAAAAACCGCCCTCGCTCGCAGCCTGGCCGTCGAGCCGAACCTTCTGCTTCTCGACGAACCGCTTAGCATGCTCGACCACAACGAGCGAAAAGAGATGATTGATGTGCTCGGCATGATTCACCGCGAGCTCCGGACAACCACAATCCATGTGACCCACGACAGGCACGAGGCGTGGAGCATCGCCCAGGCCTGCGCCGTCATGAACGAAGGCAAAATCCTCGAGACCGGCACGGTCGCGCAGCTCTTCCGCTCGCCTGCAAAAAGGTTTGTGGCCGAGTTCCTCGGAGGCGTCAATATATTCAGAGCCGATTCCGCTCCATGGCCGATGCCCGGCGTAGAACATGAATACGTGCTTCTGCGGCCCGAACGGATTTCGCTGGCCGCCGAAAATGAAAAGCACAAAGTCTCCGGCAAAGTCGATGCAGCCAGGGACTTTGGCGAATTCATTGAGTTGGTGGTATCCGTGGGCGAGCGCGGTTCGCTCGCCGTCCACGCCGCCGTCGAAAAAACCGCGGGCATAAGGCCGGGCGATACGGTTTATCTCGACTGGGCCGAAGATGCGATTCATACTTTCGCGGACGGAGGGCGTTCATGAGTGAATTGTTGCGCTCGATTGAAGACTGGCTCTCCGGTATTTTTTCCAATATGAAGTTCGTGGAAAAAGGCCTTCTCGGGCTCGAGGGCAGCTACGTCGAGCTTCTAACCATCCTCGCGCTCGGACTCCTCGCCGTCATACCCGTAATGGTCCCCGCGAAACGCCGGCAGTTCTGGAGGCACTTAAACCAGTTATTCGGAATCGCGATATTCATATTCGTCGTCTACACTTGCCTCGGAATCTTCGGTCTCATCCGCAACTTCCACCGCGGCCTTAACGAAATAGGGCGCGAAAACATCGTCGCCCTCTATTACTGCTCCGTACCCATCATGATTCTCGTAACTTCGCTTCTCTTCGGGCCATCCTTCTGCGGATGGATATGCCCCACCGGCGCATTGCAGGAATTCACCGGTTTCCTGACTCGAAAATGGAATCGCGCACGCAAGAAGTCCGGCCACCCCTTCTCGTGGCTCGCCCTGGTCCTCAGCCTCGCGGCGGCCGCCGTCTTCCTCCTCTGGATGTACCGCCTCAGCACGACGCGCCTCTTCTTCATCGAAGACTCGAGCATTTACTGGTCGATGATACTCATCGTGCTTCTCTTCATCCTTCTCGTTCGCGTGAAAGCGTGGGACAAGAAGCTGAGGCGCCTCAGAATTCTCTCCTTCGTCATCGTAGCAGCCGCCGCGATAATGAGTGTTCGCATCACATCGCCGGTACATTTCGGTTTCGCCAAGGTCTACGACCCCGCCTCGTTCCTCGCAACAATAATGGTTGCAATCGCGGCCGTCACGGTGCCCCGCATATGGTGCAAGTACCTGTGCCCCTGGCGACAGGCCATATCATGGGCCGCGAAAAAAAGCGTCCGGCAAATCCACTTCGACGAGTCGAAATGCATCGACTGCGGCGCCTGCACCGACAACTGCGACATGGATGCCATAAAAAACGGCATAATCGACCTCAATGAGTGCATCATGTGCCTCGACTGCGTCGACCGCTGCCCCGTCAACGCCCTTGAGATAAAGGATTGCTGGAAATGCGGCTCCTGCAAATAACCATTGCTGCAATACTCCTGCTGGCTGCCCTGCCTGAGGCGGGCGCCTGGGAATCGCTCAGAAACGGGCCGGAAGGCCGCGCATCGCTCGCCTACGACGGGCCCGAAGAGTTGCGAGAGTGGCATTACTTCTACAAGACGGGCAGGCGCTACAAGCCGGGTCTCGCCGTCTGGGCCTCGCCCGCGCTCGCAGTCGTCGCGGGGCGGCCGATGGCGTTTATCGGCGGGTACGACCAGGTGATGCACGCTCTCGACCTTGCAGACAAGAAGGCGGTCTGGCGAAAGGTTACCAACGGCGAAATAGGCTCCGCGCCCGCAGTCGGCAAGATTGACGGCCTCGACGTCGTCTTCTGGGGCTCCAACGACCGCACCGTCTATGCTCACGTCGCCTTCAGCGGCCGCCCGCTCTGGACGAAAGAACTCGTCGAAGCGACCACCACTCTTGGAGATGTGAAAGTCTCCAGCCCGCTTATTCACGGCGGCAGGCTCTATATCTGCTGCTTCGCATACGACCGCTCCATCGCCAGGAACGACCAGAAGGGCTGGCTCTTTTGTCTCGATATTCGCGACGGCCGCGAGCTCTGGCGCCTCGGCGTCAGCTCCGGGTTTTTAAGCTCGCCCGTCGGATTCGAGGTCGGCAACAGGTACTTCATCGCCGTTGCCGCGAGGCGCGGAATCCTCCAGTGCTTCGACATAACCGCAGGCAGGCCCCGGCGCGCGTGGAGTTTTCAGATGCCTCACGAGGTCTTCGGCTCGCCGGTAGTCGAAAACGGCAAGGACAATCCCCTGCTCTTCCTCGGCTCCAAGTACGGCAATCTCATCGCCGTCGACGCCAGAACGGGCAAGGAAAAATGGCAGCGCATGGCAGGCAACTGGATTGACAATACTGCCTGCATTGGCTCCGTCGATGGCCGCAATATCGTATTCGTAGGCTCGCACGACTACTGCGTTTACGCCTTCGAAGCTCGTACCGGCGAAACTCTCTGGAAGCGCGCGCTCGGCGGCGAAGTCTACTCCGCGCCGTGCTTCTTTGAGTCCAGCGACACACCTTACGTCGCCGTGGCCTCGCTCGACAATCACGTCCATCTCATAAATGCCCGCAACGGTAAAATTGTCACCTCGTTTTTCACCGGCACTCCTATCTGGGACAAGCTGCCAAAGGGCGAAGTACTATGGGGCTCGCCCGCCGTCCTCGAAGCGGGCAAGAATAGTATTATCGTTCACGGTTCGTTCAACGATTTCGTATATGCGTTTCCTGCGTTCAAGGATTGCACGCTGACTGCGCGCGCCCGCTCCTCATCCTCGCTCTGGTGGAGCCTGCTTGCAGTCTTTCTCATCTTCACCGGCGTTATTCTCCCGATTGTCATCAGCCTGCCCGCCAGGGACAACGGGAACTAAATCTGTCTCCTGAAACCGTGAATGTATGCGACCCGCGTTATGGTTATGGCGAACGCGAGCAGGAAAAGCGGCAGCACCCGGCCCAAAGGCAGGTCTTCACGCCTTCCTTCGCCTGAAGGACGACTCCAACCGGTTCTCACGCCGTCCGGGGAGGGTTCTTCAATCTCCTCGTTTATCTCTTCGCCCTTTATGCGCGCTGCGGCAGCCACGAGGCTTGCAAACTCGAGGACATCCTCGCGGTTGTCGAAGTCCAGCGCAACTTTCCGAACGAGGCCGTGGATTGAGCTGAGCCTGGATTTCACGGCGAACGGACTCTCGCGCAGCACTTCGGCGAATTCGGCCGCAAGCGCGGCAAGCCTGAAGTTCTCGCTCGACTCGTAGAAGTTCTCCGAGATGTCGCTTACGCGAAGGTCGCACTTAATCTCGGTCACTTTGTCGCTTTCCGGGTCCTTGTACCTGACGTGAACCGCGCCGAGACGACCGGACGAATTCTCCTGCGGCTCGACCTCGTAGAGCGCGGTAACCGAGTGTCCCGCCCCGACTTCGCCCGCATCGACCGTGTCGTCGCGGAACCTGTTGTCCGCGACCGCCCTGTTTTCGTAGCCGAGAAGCCGGTATTTCTTCACGTTCTCCTTGTCGAACTCGACTTGTATCTTGACATCCTTCGCGATTACCTGCAGCGTCCCGGCAAGCTCCTCGACGAATACTCTTTTCGCCTCCTTGAGCGTGTCGATATGGTGATAGCTGCCGTCTCCCTTGTCCGCGAGCTTCTCAAGAAGCTCGTCGTTGTAGTTGTTCACGCCGAAGCCTATCGCAGTCAAGTAGATTCCGCAGGTGTCGGATGTCTTGACATCATTAAGAATTGCCTGCGCTCCGGTATTGCCGACGTTCGCTACGCCGTCGGAGCAGAAGATAATCCTGTTTACGCATTTCTTCTCGAAATGATTCATCGCCATCTCGTAGCCGAGGCGAAGCCCCGCCTGCGCGTTAGTCGAGCCGCCGGGATAGAGGCCCTGAATCGCCCTGATAATCGTATCCTTCTTTTCTCCGGAAACGGGTTCGAGGAGAATTCTTGCGTTCGTATTGTACGTTATGATTGCTATCTGGTCGCCCTCGCGCATCTGCTCGACGAGGCAGGCAAGTGCCTTCTTGGCGTTTTCCAGCTTGCCGTTTTCCCTCATCGAGCCGGAGACGTCGATTACGAACGTAAGCAGCGCATCCTTCCTGGCTTCCTTCGCAATTTCTTTTCCCTTAATGCCTATCTTGAGCAGCTTGAGGCTTTCGTCTCCGAACCTCGACGGCGCACCTTCGACGTAGATTGCAAACGTGTCTTTTTCCGGCGACTTGTAATAATACTTGAAGTAGTTCACGAACTCCTCGACGCGGACGGCGCCTTTCGGAGGCAACTGACCCTGCTGAAGGAACTTGCGCGCGTAAGTGTACGAGGCGGTATCGACATCGACTGCGAAAGTGGATAGGTTGTCCTTTGACGTCTCGACGAACGGGTTGGAGGCCGTCCGGCCGTGAGAATCCCGCGGCAAAACTCTTTCCACTTCGGGCATCGGCTCTTCCGCTGGGCGCTCGGCACCTCCCTTACTTTTTGACAGATGTCTCGCTCTCGAATCCGCAAGCTCTTTTGCCGGAATACTGGCAGTCAAGGTCTCTGCTTTCTGGGATGCTGCTGACCTGCCGGGCGCAACCACCGGCTGAGATGTTCCGTCGTACCCAGTCGATTTAAGAGGAGCCGATTCCTTTTCATCCATGCTTTTGTAAGCACTGGCTTTTGTTTCTCGACGGGAAAGTTTTTCGCCGGTCACTTCTTCTAAACTGCATTCTCCCGTCGCATCGTATGCTGCGGGAGATTCTTCAGTTTCGTTGGACGCGTTTTCTGCACAAACGAATGATTTATCGCATTCCCCGGTACATGAAAAAACTCCGGTAAGTGCAAGTGAAATCACGAACAAAACGGCAACTCGCAAAAAAGTCTTTGCATACATGGAAATTCTCCCTTCTCAAATATTTCCCGCCCTTACATCTATTTAGAGGTTTTGAGAAGGCGCGCAGTTCACGAAAAGATAAATTTTTTCCGCAAAATGCTGGCTATGAGGCATCATCGAGTCGAGTCAGGATGTGGCGGGATTATTTATCAGGTTAAAACAGCCACCAGTATGCAGACTATGACGACAAACAGCACAACGCCTACAATGATAAGCGGCGTACGGCTGGATTGCGCTACCGGCGCTTTGCGCCCGTAGAGAGGCTGGCGTTGCTGGCCGGGGCTGGGCGTCCCTTTCACGGAAGGCATGCCCGTGCCGCCGATTCCCGGTACGCCGGGCACGCCGGGCGTGCGGGACGCGTTTTTCTGCGGAGCGCCGCGGGTGCTGCCGCCGGCGAAACTGCTGAAACCCTTGCGGCCTTTTTTCTTTCCAGAAAATTTCATCCGCACTCTCCCCTATAATCGGTTACTTTTCTTCCGTACAAATCTCACCGCAACTTTATACACCTTGTCACATCTACTGCCCAAAAGCAACCTTTAAGTCACGAATCGGAGTAATATTGCGGTAAAGGGCGGCATTGCAGATTCTATATTAGTTATACGTCTTGCCTGCGGTTTTCATGAAGTCGGTTTCGGCGACTTTATGGCCGGCGAATTCGAGCGAGAGGCACCCGTCCTGCGGGCATTTGTCGAGGCATTTCAGGCAATAGATGCACTCAAAGCAGGAGACGTTTTCCTTCTCCATCTCTTCCTGCACGGAATGGATGTCCATCGGGCAGACCTCGTTGCAGACGCCGCAGCCGTTGCATTTGCGGACATCCTTCTTGAGCTTCAAGAGCCCGCCGCGGTTGAATATGCCGCCGACCATGCCCATCGGGCAGAAGTGGCACCATAGCCTGCGGCCGACCGCGAAGCTGACGAGAAAAAGTCCGAGAAGCGCAAGGCTGCCAATCCTGAAAAACCCGAAGAGCCACTCCCACGTCGCGGGCGCGGGATAGGCGGCCGGACCCTGCGACGCGACGGGGCAGACCTGCTGGCCGGGACAGATTTTGCAGAACGGGTAAATGGGAATTTTGCATCCCACGAACTTGCCCTGCTCGTCGATATGCGGATAGAGCTTCGCCAGAAGAAGCCCGAACCCGCCCAGCGAAAGGCCGGAAACAAGGTAAGTCAGCTTGACCGGCTGCGTCGGCTTCAGGTGGGGAAGCCCGATTTTCCTGCGAATCCAGTCTATTATGTCACCGAGCGCGCTCAACGGGCATATCCACCCGCACCACCATCGCGCGCCCACGAAACAGAGAATCGTTATGAAGACCAGCGCGCCGAGTGCGACGGCCAGAAGCGAAGTCTCGCTGATATCCTCGTTCGCCACTTTCGAGTAGTTCACCTGCGCAGTCCTCTGCAGCAATTCCAGCGGGCATCCCTGTATGTAGCCGCCGTCGGCGCTGAACCTGCAGGGCGCGCCGGGCAGGTGGGTCACCTGGTCCTCCGAGCGCAGGACGGGCACGGTCTCGGCAATCAGCATTACGTCCTTGCTGGCGGTCTTCCTGCGCTCGACCATTTCCCTGTAATCAGTATAGTTCTGCCGGAAGGCGAATCCGCCGTAAATCAGAAGGACGAGCATCGTGGCGCGCGTCAGACGCCGAAGGTTTTCAAGGCTGACGAAATGACGGGCGATTACGAGAAACCCGACGACCGACGAGATAAGGTACGCGGGGCTGACAAGGAACCATGAAAAGCCGCTGTCCTCCGGGGCCTGCGAATATTTCTGAAAGACGTTGATTGCCGCAAGGATTATAAGAATCGAAGGCAGTATGAGAAAGAGCCGGAACCATCCCTTGCGAGGGAGGTAGAGCGCGGGCAGCACGAGAAAGACGCCTGCGAGCACGACGGGGCTGTTCATTCGCTCGAGCCAACCCGCAAGTTCGGCGTCCGTTGCGAGCAGCCGGTATGCAACCCAGAAGAGGACGGTAATCCCGGCAGGCAGAAGGATTTTCAGGCGCATCGAGCCCTTCAGGCTCGCGCTGACCGAGACTGTAAGCAGCAGAAGCAGGAGGTAAACCGAAGAGGAGAAGGGTTCGAGAAAATAAGCCATTTTTCAATCATTCACCGGACGATTGGGCCGGTTTCCCGGCAAAGTATTTCCTGACCGCGAGCATCCCGAAAATAAGCACCATCGGGAGTAGATACCAGAGATAATAGAGGTCCGCGGCGTCGTCCACGATAACCTCGATTTTTGCGAACTGAGAGTCGTCGCCGGCGGCGGGCCGCTCCTCGACCACGAAGGTCTTGTACCTCTCCCTCTCGCCGGGGTTGACCAGTATCTTCTCGACTATCTCGTTTTCAGCCGACACTTCCCCGCCCCACTCGACCCGGAGCGGGCCCTTCGCGAGAATGCTTCTGTCCACCTCGAAGACCACCCGCATCGAGTTGATGTCGTCGAACTCCCTGTAGATTGAGGATTCTTCGATTCTCAGCCGAACCGGCTTCGAGTCGGCGTCGTATATCGCCACGTTCGCCACTTCCGCCGCCGAAAGCGAAGGCGGGTTCAGAAGACCGATGACGGTATAAGTATTCTCGCCGTGCTCGATTTCCGCGCCGCCCGCTTCCGAATCCGTAAACATGTCGTCGGGCGCGTTTCTGACCACGAGTACCGCGCTTCCACCGCCGAACGCCGGAGCGCAGAGAGCCAGAACGATTGCCGGGATGATTAAAACTGCGGGCCGCATTTGAAGACTCCCGCTACTTTGGCGACATCACAAAGTTGGCGAAGACCACCGGGTCCTTGTACGACGAAGAGTTGCCGCGCCAGTAGGTCGTCACGCCGCCGCACTCCCGGACGACGTTGACGCATAGCGTTTTTTTCTTGTCCTTGTCTTTGTCCTTATCCTTGTTCTTGTCGTCATTTTTCTCCTCGGCCAAAAACGGGACGGGCAGTTTGATTTCCATCTTGGTGCCCCTCGAGTCCACCTTCAGCTCAATACCCTCTTCCTTGCCGTCGAATGTGGCCTTCTTCTCGCCTATGTCCACGACCACTTCCTTGGGCTCGCTGTCCTGGTCCTTCGAGATGTAAATCTTCGCGACATCCTTGCACTTGGACTGAAAGTCCGCGCAGATGTAAAGATCGCCCTTTTCGTGGTAGAAGCGGAACCGCGTCTGCTGAGACGCAGGGAAGTTCTGCATGTACCTGCCCGACTTTTTGTACTCGTAGAAGTTCGAACAAAGCAGCGCTTTCCTCCACTCCGAGCTGCCGACTTTGCCGTCGACCTTCAGGTTCCTGGGCTTTTTCGGCACATCCAGAAGCGCCAGCGCCTCGTCAATCTTGACCGTTTTGAAAACAAGGTTCTTCTGCCCGCCGTGAAGGTGCAGCGCTATCTTGTACTTGCCTTCTTTGGTGCCCTTCTTTCGCGTCAGCTCCACGTCGAAGTATTGTTTCTTCCCGCCTTTTGTAGCCGTTTTGAGCTGCGGATACCCGCGCCAGCCCGTCCCCGGCGTCACCTTCGATTCGAAATCTGGACTGATTACGTCGAGCATTATCTTGGCTATGTCGCGGTCCATCGTATTGAGAAGGTAGACGCGGAAGGAGCCCATCTTGCTTATCCTGAGTTGTCCGTCTCGAACATCGACCTTCACGACGAGGTTGTCCTTCGCCTGCACGAAGACGTCGTTGCAGAGGTGGCCGTAGGCAGTCAGGCAGAGCGAAAGCACCAATGCCGCCGCAAGCGTTATTCTCAGCATTCCGAAATCCTCCGATTGCTTCCCACTTGCTTTAATATCTCAATCCGGACCAATGCAAGCAAGTTTTTTCTTTCGTTATTCGTCTTTTCCTTTTTCCGTCGGCGCTTCGGCCCCGCCGAAAACCGGCTCCTGCCTCTCGGCACCGCAGTCGCGCGCGCGACGGCTCACCTTGAAACCTATCTGCCTGACGAGCTCATCGCCCGTAACTCCGCTCTTGCCTTCGAAATATCCGAGCATCTCGCTCGTAAACACTCCCGAGCCCGTATTCTTGTCCTCGTAGGCGCTTTGGCCAGGTGCGCAGGCGAAAACCGCGGACACCTTCTCCGACTTCATCGCCTCGTCCGGATAGTCCGGCGCATCGCCTTCGAACGCAACGCACCGACCGCCGCGCCCGCTGAACCCGCAGTCCAATATCATCGAACACTCGAAACACCCGAGGCCCGAAAGTTTTTCTGCAAGTTCCGCGACGCTAACCGCCCCGTCCGACATGAGAAGCTCGTGCCGTCCATCCGAAACGCGCCCGCAGCCTGCGTAATAAAAGACCGCCTTACCCGGCCTGATGTCACGCCGCTTCGATAATTTTTCGACAATTTCCATCACCTGTCGTGCCGATACTTCGCCTGAAAACTCGAAAAACGTGTCTTCGAGATACTCTCCGCCCTGCCTTTTCACGAACGCGGCAAACGCTTTTGCATCCGCAACCGCGTACTCCGCCTTCGCCTCGACCCCTTCCTGATACTTGCCGGCTCCTATAATTATCGCAATATCCGCGACCGGAGGCGGGATGGGATTTTTGCCTATCGCATCAAGCATCTTGAGCTGCACGTCCCTGTAGAAATGCGGCATTACATACTCGCTCGCCTTTTCGATATTGGGACGCGCCGACAGCGGGCCGGGGATGTAAAGGTCCCAAACCGTCCAGCCGCGCTGAAAATCGCTCAGCCCGCACTCTGCCGAGGCTTCGAACCGGGCAGACCAGAGTTTTTTCATCTCCCCGTCTTCGAGCGTCGCAGTCACTTTTGCACTCGCCTCGTACCCTTCGTCCCCCATCATCATCGAGCCTATGGGCGAAAACGCGAACCAGACAAGCACCGAAGTCACCGACATGCCGGCCCTGCCCGTATAGCTCATTTCAAAATCCGAAACATTTATCTTCAACGCGTACCCGTTTTCCATCTTTCCAGGCGACGCTTTCCTGACAATCGAACCGTCGAGGACCGAAGCAACCTCTTTCGACAATTCTTCGGCCTTCATCAATTTCTCCGCCCCCTGATTCTCCAAAACAACCGCTTCGACTCCGACCTCGTATGCAAGCGGCGATGGATAGCTTTCCTTCATTTTGCCGAGAGCAGGCTCCTCGCTTAAAAGAAGCGGCTTTCCCGTTCCACATCCCGAAACCAGGATAAGGACGAATGCAAGGGACATGAGCGCCACACCGGGACATGCGCGCCCGGAATGAAAATTTACAAATTTTCGTAATATTAGTGTGGTTTGAGGGCGGCTTTTTTGACGATTTTCATTGTCGTAACTCATTGTAATTATTGGAGTTATGTTAAATCTCTTCGCCATATCTCTTCTTCCCTTATCCGATACCACTCTATAGTTTTTTTATTGCCTCTCTAAACCCCGAAAGGACGCCTGTCCCATAAACTGGACAACCGTCCTTTCACTTTGCATAATATACAATATTCTTCCATGCTTGTCAACTACTTTTTAAGAAATTTTTTCAATATTCCCATGTATCATCGAAGTAGCCTGCACCGGCACCGCCGAATAGGACAATCACCTTTCGTTTCGAGTCATATACCATCCCGAGATACGCTCGCTGGTCAGGCTTGTCGGACGGCAGCTCCTCAATCCAGTTCGTCCCGTTCCATTTCCACGTCTCGTCGTTCGCCCCGCCGCTGGTGTTTCCTCCAAACAAAACAATCATGTCCCGGGCCGAGTCGTAGACCATCATATGCGCATGCCGGTTGTCGGGGCTGGTCGTCGGAGACAGCAAATTCCAGTCCGTCCCGTCCCATGCCCATGTGTCGCCAAAGTGAGAACCGTTCCATCCACCGTGAAGAAGTGTCAGGTTTCTTTTTGAATCGTACGCCATCGCGTGATAGCCTCGCCCGTTCGGGTAATCCACTCCTGCCGTTCCGCCCGGCGATACGTTCGTCCAGTCGGAGCCGTCCCATTCCCATGTCTCAGCGTTCCAGACGCTGCTGACATCCCCGCCGAAGAGCACGACAACGCCCCGCGCCGAGTCGTAGGCCATGGCGTGGTTGCTCCGCAGATTCGGTTTGGGCACGGCGCCTGAAGCTCTTTCCGTCCATGTCGAGCCGTTCCACTCCCAGGTATCGTCGAATTTCCCGACCGTGTCGGTGCCGCCGTAAAGCACGACTATCCCGCGCATGGAATCGTAAGCCATCGCATGACAGTATCGCGATTCTGGATAGTCCGTTCCCGGCGTTCCGCCCGGCGAAACGTCGCTCCATGTCGAGCCGTTCCATTCCCATGTATCGCCCAGAACTGTCGAGCCGTCAAAACCGCCAAAGAGCACAGCAACGCCCCTTGCGGAATCGTACACCAGATTGCTGTGGCACCATCTCCCCTCAGGATAATCGACCCCCGCAGTTCCGGAAGGAGAAACATCCTCCCACGCCCTGTGCTCGTAGCATCCGATATCCACCGTCGCGGTTCCGTCGAGCGGATTGTCTCCGTCGCGCAGTCGCTGGTCGCCGTCCAGGTCGGTAGTCACTCCACCCGGAACGAGTGAATTATCACCTGTATCAATGCACGGCGAAGTGCCGGAAAGTCGGTAGTTGCCATCGCCGGTATTTACGAAAATCGGGTCCACATTGATACAGTTGGAAGGGGTTACAGTGCCGCTGCCGGAAACATCATTTGCCCCATCTCCGTAACAGCAGGAAGTGACAGTCAAGTCGCAATCTGCCGAACCTGTACCAATCTGGTGGCCGGAGGAAGTCGTCGAAAGGTTGTTCCAGATGATGGTATTGGTAATCACGGGGTCAGAATTGAATTCACAGTATATACCGCCTCCAGTGTTATTAGCGGTGTTGTCAGCTATAATGCAGGATGTGATTAGAGGCGAAGACCCATATCCACAGAATATCCCTCCACCGGAACTGGCTCCCCCGACATCGTTGCCTGTTATTAGACAGTTGTTAATTTCTGGACATGAATTATTCAGCATGATAGCGCCACCGGATACAGCATAATTGTCGGAAAATACACAATCAGTAATAATAGGGCTAGAGTCTATACAATAAAATCCACCGCCGTGATCAGCGCCGACATTATTCTTGAAAATACAATTTTTTATTATCGGATTAGATATATTACTGAAACTTAATGCACCTCCGGGACTTGGACTTGAGGCATTGATTATTGTTATTCCATCAACAATCGCATCATTTGTCTCGCCTGAATGAAAATTAATTCCCCTGCCGGAGTTCTGGCAGTCTATTATGCAGGATTCGGGGCCGTTTTCGGACTTGAGTGTGATTGCGCGTCCGCCGAAGTCCAAATCCTTATTCCCCGCGCCGGTGTATGTCCCGTCCGCCACTAATATTGTTTCGCCATCCTCTGAAGCGTCTATCGCCGCCTGGATAGTTCCGTATGTCCCGGGGACTGTAAGCCAGCCTCCCTCGTAGCAGCCACGGTCCACAGTCGTGTCCTGTATTCTCTCATTGCCGTCGAGGTCAGTCGTTATACCGCCGGGTACGAGGGCGTTGCTTCCCGTGCTCTCGCAGGGTGAAGAATCTCTCAGGTGATAGTCACGCGCCGCCGCGTTAACAAACTGCGGGTCACTTGTAATGCAGTTGGAGGGAGTTATACTGCCGCCGCCCGCAACATCGCCGGCGCCGTTGGAATAATCGCAGTAATCGAGGTTTACAGTATCGCCGGAGTTAATGTAAACCTGGTGGCCGCTGGTGCTTGCCGTATTGCTCCAGATAATCGTGTTGTCGATATTCAGGCCCGCCGTAGCGCCGGTGCGAATCCCGCCCCCGAATTCTGCGGCATTGCCGGCGATAGTGCAGTTATTGAGGTTGGTAAACGAGAGTTCGCAGTCCAGGCCCCCGCCGCTTGCGGCCCCGACAAGGGCCGTGTTACCGGTTATGAGGCAGTTGTTGAGTTCCGGGGTGGCATTTGCCCGGACGCATACTCCGCCCCCATTGCTGCCTGTCGAGTTGTCGGAGATATGGCAGTTGATTAATTCGGGAGACCCGCCATCAATGTAGATACCACCGCCCTCCCCATTTGCGGTATTACCGATAATCCGGCAGTTTATCCATACGGGTGATAAAGAGCCTAAGTAACATATGCCGCCACCGATATCGCCGCAAAAATTATTTGAAATCAAACAGTTTGACATTTCAACGTCTGACGCCCAACAATTGATAGCGCCTCCAGTTCCTGTCTGAGCCGTATTGTTTGTAATAGTACAATCTGAAATATAAATATTGGATTGTGAGAGGTCTATCGCCCCTCCACAAGATCCTGCAGAGTTATTTGCGATAATGCAGTTCTTTATCACTCCGCCGTGAGAGTTGGATGCAAAGCGAACGGCACCTCCCCAACTAACGGCAACATTATTTTCGAAAATACAAGACCTTATAAGAGGTATGGCGTTGTTACAATAGACGGCGCCACCTCCATCCATCAGCCCGTTCAGCACTGAAAATCCTTCGAGCACGGAATCGTTTGTTTCCGAGGTATGGAAATATAAGCCTCGTCCGGAGCCTTCGCAGTCGATTATGGTGGTTTCGGGGCCGTTTTCGGAGCGAAGCGCTATTTTCCTGCCACCGAAATCGAGGTTCTTGTTACCCGCGCCTGTATATGTTCCGTCGGCAACAAGCACGACATTGCCATCCACCGACGCGTCGATTGCAGCCTGGATGGTCCCGTATCCCGATGGGACGCGAAGCACGACAAGCTCGTAGCACCCGATATCGACATAAACACCGGTTATACGGTCGCTTCCGTCGAGGTCATATTCCCAGGTGACAACGCTCGAATTGCCCGCGTCGAAGCACATTGTACCGGGTTTCAGGCGGTAGTTGCCGGTGCCTCCATCCTTGAAAAGCGGGTCGTCGTTTACCGTGTTTGTAGCGGTTATGGTGCCGGCGCCGGTAACGTCGTTTGCGCCGTCGGGGTAGCAGCAGCAGTCCAGCGTTATACTCGAGCCTGCATCGATAAGGTAAACCTGGTCGCCGTTACCCACCGTCGTGTTGCCCCAGATAATGTTATTCGTGGTCGAGACGGTAGAGGTCTGTATGAACATTCCCCCGCCGTCGTTGTTGTTGTTAGTGTTGTTGGCTATAGTGCAGTTTGCAACAGTCATCGTGGATGCGGCGCAGCAGATGCCGCCCCCGCCGCTCCCGAAGTTTGAGGTGTTGTTCGCGATGAGGCAGTTGTAGATTTCCGGGCTGGATTGCGAGGAGAATACTCCCCCGCCGTTGGCGACCGCGTAGTTGTCCGTAATAACGCAGCTTGTTATGGTTGGCGCGGAGCTTGTCCAGCAGGCGATTCCACCGCCGGAGTCGTTTCCCGTGTTGTTCGTAATCGTGCAGTTCTCAATCACGGGGCTTGCGCCGTTTCGGAGCGAGATGCCGCCACCGCCGCTCCCGCTTCCGCCGTTCGTGGAGTTGTTGTCTATTATGCAGTTCGTTATTGTGGGGCTCGCGCCGTCGCAGAGGATACCGGCCCCGTCGTTTGCGCTGCCGTTCTGGATAGTGAAGCCCTCAAGGATAGCCGAAGTTGTCTCGCTGCTGCTGAAAACAAATCCCCGGCCTGATGACTGGCAGTTGAGAATAGTGCTTGTAGCGCCATTTTCGGACTTGAGAGTGATTTCCCTGCCTCCGAAATCGAGGTCCCTGTTTCCCGCGCCTGTGTAGGTCCCGTCCTTTACGACTATGGTGTTTCCGTCCGTCGCTACGTCTATTGCAGATTGGATTGTAGAATAGTCGCCAGGCACATCGAGAATCACCTTTTCATACGCGCCGATATCGACTTCAGCACTGTCGATTCTCGGATTCCCGTCGAGGTCTGTTGTCACATCCCCGGGAACGAGCGCGTTGCTTCCGGCGTTTATACAGGGTGAACCGGACTGCAGGCGATAATCTTGCGCCGTGGCGTTGATAAACTGAGGGTCGAAAATTATGCATATTCCCTGTTCAGTTACACTTCCATTTCCCTCAATATTTTTAATATCGATGGAATTATCTGCATAATCGCAAGTGTCAATTACAGGAGTGGAAGAAGCATCATAAGTGTATATTTCTTTTCCAGATCCTGAATTATTAGCCCAAAGAATACAGTTATTTAAAGTTGGTGACCCTTCATTACATCCAAAACCACCTGCTGTATCAGAAGATGTGTTGTCAGTAATAGTACAATTAGTAATTGTTGCTCCGGATACGCAGAGATATATTCCGCCTCCATCGCGTGACGAATTGTTATGAATAAGGCAATTAGCAACTTCACTATTGCCTCTTATACAGAACCCACCTCCCCAACCTGTCGCATTATTGCTTGTAAATATGCAAGAGGTTATTTTTGAAGAATTGCTATCTCTAATAAAAACCCCTCCACCATCTACTTCAGCAACATTGCCTGAAAAATAACAATTTTGAATTACACCATTTGCATTCCAAAAACATATTCCTCCGCCATAACCCGTATCAGGTCCAGAGATATATTCCGCTTGGTTATCTTTGATAATACAATTTATAATAATTGGACTACTTGAATTGTTACAAAGAATAGCACCTCCATTGTCATTTGCTGAAAAACCATTTTGTATTGTAAATCCTTCGACAACAGCGGCGTTTGTTTCGCCGGAGTGGAAGTAAAAACCTCGTCCATCATCTTCACAATCTATGATACAGTTTTCCGCACCGCCTGTGGAGCGCAGGTAAATATCCTTACCACCGAAATCGGTGTTTTTATTACTTGCTCCAGTGTAGGTACCGTCCATGACGAGGACTGTTCCGCCGGCGACCACCGAGTCGATTCCCTTCTGAATGGTGGCGAAGGGGGTGCCTGACGAACCGTTGCCCGTCAGGTCGTTGCCCGTGGTTGCAACGTAGGCGCTCATAAGCGCCGAGACGGTATTGACGAAGATGTAGTCGGTTTTTGTCTCGTTATCCGTGCCGCCGGGACCTGTCACGGTGAGGCTTACGGTATAGAGACCGTCGCTCGCGTACTGGTGGGTCGGGTTCTGGACGGTCGATGTTAGAGTGTCGCCGAAATTCCAGGACCATGAGGTAATGTTTCCGGTGGATACGTCGGTAAATGTCACGAGAAGCGGGCTTTCCCCGTCGAGCGGGGTCGCGGAGAAGTCGGCAATCGGGGCGGAGAGGAAAGTTTCGTATGCCCCAATATCGACAGTGCCATTGCTGATTCGAGTGATACCGGCTAAATCATAGCCCCAGGTCACGTAGCTGTTGTCCCCGGCGTTGATACACGGCGAGGTTTCCTGTAGACGGTAATCGGGAGCACCCACAAAGAGCGGATTGTCGTTGATACAGTTTGTCGGAGTTACAGGCCCTGCGGCATCGAGGTCGCCGGCGCTGTTGTCGTAATCGCAGTTATTCATTATAAAGGCACCAGCCATGGCGTGGGAATAGATTTCGTTTGCATCATTGCTGGCGTTATTGCCCCAGACGATGGTATTGTTGACGGTGGTGGCGTGGTTGCCGGAACAGAGCCCTCCGCCCCATCGGGAAGAGTTGTCCGTGATTGTACATGAATTTATCGTGGATAACGCGTCAAAAGTACCAATGCCTCCACCTATGTAGTTGGAGGAGTTGTTTGAAATCCTGCAGTTATTGATAACCGGTCTGGAAGAAGCCCCTCGCACACAGATGCCTCCGCCGTAGCCACCGAGGTCGGAAGTATCGGCGATGTTGTTGATAATGACACAGTGCGAGATTATAGGGCTGGAGTCGTTTATGTAAATGCCGCCGCCCATGCCATCGTTGTTCGAAGAGGGGCCAAGTGCCGTGCAGTTGGTTATTGTGAGATTGCGGATTATCGGCGAAGAATTATTGTCAATATGAATACCGGCACCTCGCCCGGGGTCGAGGTATCCGTTCGTTATGGTAAATCCTTCGACGATAGAGTCGTTTCCTTCGCCGGAGTGGAAGTAGAAGCCGCGGCCGGAATTCTGGCAGTCGATTATGCAGGAGGTGGCGCCGTTTTCGGACTTGAGGGTAATTGCGCGTCCTCCGAAATCCAAATCCTTGTTGCCCGCGCCGATGTATGTTCCGTCCTTGACAATCACGGTATCGCCATCGGTGGAAGCGTAAATG